>ERZ773228.4528-NODE-4528-length-10395-cov-41.237621_pt1 | contig 10395 bp, 9 predicted proteins | sample MGYA00580524_ERZ773228 | MGnify/ENA primary metagenome ERZ773228 (study PRJEB29015, sample SAMEA2737768) | human gut metagenome | biome: human gut; feature: human-associated habitat; material: faeces | place: China | collected 2012 ...
CCAATGCCGATACAAGACATGGAGATTATAGAATAAAAATAATTCATCTTTCTTATTATCAGTCATTTGAATATTTTCTGTTTTTCTCTATTTTTGCCATTTTCTGTTATTCAGTACACTTTGAAATATCATTTTCTTTTGTACCTTTGCATCCGCAGAAAACAAAAGAAAATCAACTATTTAGTGTAATTACCCGGTTACGGCACCTAAATCGAGATAAAACCTCTAAACAATGGCAATGTTAGAAAATAAAACGAAAGAAAACCCCAAGCTGGAGCAAAATAAGCTCTCGGACGGTAGAATAAGCCTTTACTTAGAGTATTATTTCCTCCTCAAATTATTAAAAGTAATACTGTCAAAAAGAAATACCTTTTATTCTTACTCTTTTCGCCAGTACTTATATCTTGCAGTCAACAGAAAAAAGTTTAGTACGGTTTGGATATATAGACAAAAAACAGACTAAACTCCAAACATGGAAATTCAGATATTTTTTATACATTTCTCTTATATACAAATGATAGCCGAATTCAATTCATATATGAGTAACATAGACATAGACTTCTTCAAGGAGTTGTGTCTGAAACATGGAGAGTTACGACATTATAAAAAGAATGAGTTTATTCTCCATGAAGGTGATGCCTGTTCTTTCTTCGGGTTTATCTTATCAGGCGTAGTCAAATACAGTTGCACCAACCGGACAGAAAACAAGCCGTATAATGTCGGTTTTTCCTTTCCAAATGAATTTATAGCCGATTATCCCACTTGCTTATATGGCATGAAATCAGAATTGAATATACAGGCGATAATCCCGTGCGAGATTTACATCTGTTCTTCTACATTCTTACAGCAAAAATTCAAGGAAAATAATGAAAACCAACGGATAGCCCGTATTGCAGCCGAACAGATGTTTTTCCAATCATATTCACGTTATTTGGATTTATTCAGATTCACACCGGAAGAGCGTTACCTCCAACTTTTAAAAAAATGCCCTGCAATCCTTCAAATGGTATCACTAAAAGAAATAGCATCCTACCTTAAAATTACACCCATACACATGAGCCGAATCAGACGCAAGCAAAGTTTTGACAACAAAAAATAAACATAGGTTTAGAAATTTACATTCATAACAATATTCCAAGAGTATCTTAATCTGCCAAAGAATTCTTCTTTTTATCTTTGTCTTATCTTTGGTTGGTTCAACGAAGAGACAAAATAAAGATTGAATGAGTTAAACAAGAGATTAAAAAAAAGAATATGAAAACAAAAGAAATTCTTGGAATACTTATGCTATTCCTCTGTACATTCAGCTTTATAAGCTGCGACGATGATAATGAACAGACAAATGAATTAACCCCCGAAGCACTTTATCAGACTTCATGGCGTGGAACAGGGCATTGTGAGGCTTGGACAGTACAAAATATGGGGGTCGGTATGCAATTTGTAGATACTCGGAAAGGGAAAGTAAATTGGGAAGGTTACGATGAAATTGATATTACTTATACAATAGAAGGGAAATATATCACATTTAATAGCAATGCTTTATATTTGGGTGGAGCCCCTTGGATTATCAAAAGCTATACCCAAAAACATATAACCATTATACAGAATGAAATTAGTCCAGATAAAGAGAAAGTAGCTACAATTGAATTAGAGAAAATAGATTAAACTGAATCATGGGAACATTAAGTTGCATAAATGTATGCTACAACAGAACAATGAGAACCGTGAGATTTGCAAATTGAGCAAAGAAAGTCATAAATACCTTGTAAATAAAGGAAAAAATGCAGATTCATCTAATATTCCTTTATGTGCTATTATCGGGCTGGTCTATGGGCTGAAACACAAGGAAAAGAGATTCACCTTGTTCTTTTGTATAGGATTGGTTATTGGGTTAGGATGAGCAATTTATATGCTACTGCTAATAAGGTCAATGTAAATCAAAGGAATATGAAACTGAAATATATATTGAATGCTATACTATTTGTTTTGGCATTATCTTTTTTGTCTATGTGTATATTTAAGACTACAGAGTTAAGTTTAAAATGTATACAATTTGCTGTATCTATCTCTTGTATAGGAGCAATGTTTTCTACAAAAAGATATAGATACATATTTGCATCTATTGCTTTAATCATTATAGGAATATCTTTTTCACTTTAAATGTCCATAATAACGATAATGATTTGATTATTGAATGGTATAATAATAGTCCAGTCTACAGATAGCGACTAAAAACGGGGGCAAGGGATGCCCGAATTTGTCCTGCGGAGCTTGAAATTATCCGGGTGCGATAAATCTCCAACTGTTGGTTGGAGATTTAAAACGGGTACAGACCGAAGTTAATCGCTTGCTTTAGACGAGCCATTTGTGAGCCATTTGTATAGTATTGTTTTCGGCTTATAATCAGCATTTTACAAAAATCGCATTATACTTGTGAGCCATTTGTGAAGCGTTTGGCAAGCCTTTGATTGAGTTTCCTTTATTCTTCTATTATCAGGTGACACGACAAAAAGAAAACATCTTCGGCAAAATCTTTGTTATGTTTTTGCAGGTGATTACATAATATACTATCTTTGCATATAGAAACAAAGGACATAAATATGGCTTCATTCAGGAAAGAGATACTTGGGCAGATTGAACGGATAGATACCGGGCGTATATTCACGTTCCGGGATTTGTCGTTTGAAACGGAAAAGACCGCCAATGTTGCGGTGCTACTTTCCGAACAGAGCCGCAAAGGGGTACTGGTACGGGTTGAAAAGGGGGCGTACTACCGTCCCAAGAAATCAGTGCTGGGGCTGGGAAAGCTGCCTGTCTATCAGGATGAACAGTTCCGCTACCTGACTGAAAAACTGAACGGCTATATCACGGGGGCTTACATCTATAACAAAATGGGGCTGACCGAACAGGTAGCCACAACCATAACGATAGCCACTCCTAACCCGGTTCGCCGTTTCCGTTTCAAGAACTTGGATATAGAGTGCGTGAAAGCCTACTGCATGGACTACCCGGATGAAAGCCTTGTCCCGTACTTGCGGCTGCTCGATGCGATAAAGGACATGAAGCGCATACCCGGAACAACCGGGCAGGACATCTACAACCGGGTCAAGAGCCAATATTTCAACGGGTACAGCCTGCCGGAACTGGAAAAAATCGTATCTTTGGCGAAAAGTTACCCGCCACGTGTCAGAAAGGTGGTGGCGGACATACTGGGCGACATCAGACAAACCGTATTGCAAACAGAAATGGCAAAGACCATTCTTCCCACGACACGGTTCAACTTGGATTATAAAACGGCATAGGACAGAAATATGAATTTACATTCGGACAAGGAAGCGTTCAAGGAAATCATCGCACTGGCGGCTGAACATTTCGGCTACGAGCAGTCGCACGTGGAAAAGGATTACTGGGTATCGAAGATACTGCGGGATATTTCCATGTCCGAATATGCGGATAAGACCTACTTCAAAGGCGGGACTTCACTTTCCAAAGCCTACGGGCTGATAGAACGCTTCTCGGAAGATTTGGACTTGTTCGTGTTCACGGGTGACAAAGGTGCGTCCAAGCAGGCTGAAAAGACATTGAACAAGAAACTTTCCAAATATATAGCCGAACTTAACAGTGACATATACAAGGAAGATTTGTCGGAAACGGGCGGTAATTACCGCAAACTGTATTTCTCGTATGACAATGTATTTCAGGGTGTGGGACTAAAAGAGCATTTGGAAGTAGAGATAAAATCCTGTGACCTGCCGGACAAAAAACTGATGTTCTACCCGGCGGACAAGCGGGTTATCAAACCGATTGTGACCGCCTTTCTTGAAAGCATCGGGCAAGAGGAACTGATAAGCACCTACGGGCTGGGAAGTTTTGAAACGCAGTGCATCAATCCCCGAAAGACTATCTGCGACAAGGTTTCAAGGCTGGTAAAGCTGTCTTACAATGAGGATGCAGCCGCACTGCTGGCAAAGCATATCCGTGACGTTTACGACTTGTCGGCACTCTACCACAATCAGGGATATAACGATTACCTACATTCGGAAGATTTCTTGGATGCCATGTACCGGGTGACGATAGAGGACGGGCTAAACAAAAACTCCCGTTCGCACTTGTCGCTGGCTGATGCTCCGATATTCAAGGATGCCGAAGCGGTCATGGCGTTACCCGAAGTGGCTACGGCGTACACTACCGATTTGAAGAAACTGACTTTCGACAAAAGCAAGATGCCGCCGATAGGCAAGGCTGTGGAAGCATTGAAGAACTTGCACGAAATACTGGTTAAATTTGAAATTTATCAGAATAGTATATAATTATGGCAATTGTGAAAAGAAGATGTTTTACCCAAGCTACGTTAGAAGGTATCGCCAAAATATTGGGAGATACAAGTAATGGCTTAACAGGAAGTGAAATACAATACCTTTTACAACAATCTCAAATTGAAGATATTGATTCACAAAATGCCAAATGGAAAAGGTTATATAGTGCTTTTGCAAATTACCAAAACACACATCAGTGTTCTAACAAAATACTTTATTTTAATAAATCAGTTGATAAATATATCAATCTGACAAACAGACTTTTAAGAAGATTTTACAGGGGTTTTAGTAACGATTTGGAGAATGTGCGAAATTCGCTACTTTGCGTAATCATCTTGTCAAATAACCCTTGTCAAAAACAAAGGTAGGAATTTTCTTTGAACTTGCAAAAATATTCGATTTAAGTGCTAAATACAAAACGAAGGCACGAGGTTATGAGCCTCGTACCTTCTTCCCTTTTATTTCTTGTTACCGTGTTAGATGGCTTTGATGACGAATGGGCAATAAGATTAAAATGGTTTTCTGCAAATTACGAAAAATAATTGATATATAGCCTATTTTCCGGTAATAAAAATGTAGCGACGGTGTTTCACAACTCTGTCGCTACCGCTACAACTAAAACAAGTTTTTAACCTTAATTTTTATCTTCATTACAAATGAATACAAAATAGTTGATATTTGCAAATCATCTGTCCGTTTCCGGTACGAGCCATTCGGGGGCATGAAAAAATGGTATGCCGCATGATAGTGGTCGGAAATGCGCCGGAGCCCGATTCGGATGTGTCGGATGGAAAAAAGGACTCCGTCGTTATACGACGGAGTCCCGGTTTATGAGTGAAACGGATCGGCGGGGTTAGAAATTGCCTTTGTCCTTGCGGTCCCACCACAGACGGGTGCCACCGGTGTCGCCGTCGCCTTTCACTTCGGAAGATTCAGCCTTCAGCAGCTGGATGGCATTGTTCACCTCGACGGTGTTGGAGCTCAGTTCCGTTTCGTTGTACAGCAGGCGGCGCGGGCCGAGCTGCGTGTCGATGATCGAGGGGGCCAGATTTTGCTTCGGACGGAAGAGTTTGGGGTAGCCCGTGCGGCGGTAATCGGCCCACGCTTCGGTCGAGAGCGGGAAGTTGGCGATCCATTTCTGGGTGATGATGCGTTCGAGCTTTTCTTCATTCGAAGCGCCTTCGTCCCACTTCACCGTGATACTGGTGGTCGGATCGGAGTTGTATTCCGGCTTCCACGGGTCCGTATAACCCTCAGGTGAGGAGGTATCGTCGTTGATGTAGCTGCTGATAGCCGCATCGTCGATAGCCGCCCAGTCGGGGGCCGTCAGTTTCTTCTCGGTCCATGCTGCCGCGGCGTCGGACTGTCGGTAGCTCTTCTGGTTGCGGATGGAAACCTCGATACCCTTTTCATAGAGTTCCTTTACGCTCTGCTGCCCGGCGTCGGTCCAGCGAAGTTTGGCTTCGGCGCGCAGGAACCAGCCTTCGGCGGCGAACATGATGGGCTGCGGCGTCGCATATCCGCCGGCCAGAAACGAGTAGTAGACGCGCTGGTTGTCGTTGCCGCCGTTCTTATTGCCCAATTCGCAGCCTACGGGAACTCCGATGTATTGCGCTCCCTTGCGGATCAGGATGTCGCTTTCGTTGTATATGTCCTCGTTGTTCTGGTCTTTCTCGCCTGTCGGTTCGGCGGTCTTCTTGACCAGATGGCGGACGTTGGTGGTGAAATAGAGCGGGCGGCGCGGGTCGTTGTAGCCGTTCATGAACGCTACGATCGACGAACCGATGCCCGAATCCAGCCAGTCCATCATGCGGCGCAGTTCGTTCGAGTAGGACTTGTTGATAAGGATGTCCTTGTCTTCGAGGACTCCGGCCTGAATGGCTTCCTTGGCGTATTTTTCAGCATCGACGGGGTTTACCTTGACGATGCGCAGCGCCATGCGCAGCTTGAGCTGGTTGGCGATCTTCTTCCAGAGCGTGCGGTCGCCGTTGCACCAGCAGTCGAACGATGCGAGACCTGCGGTCTCCGTATCCAGTCCTTCGAGCGCTTTGTCCAGCTGTGCGAATATCGCCTTGTAGATATCTTCCTGTTTGTCGTAGGCGTAGCTGCTGGGGCGTTCGGCCAGTTCGTCCGCTGCGAGGACCGACGAATAGGGAACCGGGCCGTAGGTGTCGGTATACTGGAGCAGGTTATACGCTTCGACGATGCGGGCTACGGCTGCGAAGTCATGCTGTCCGGCGGCGTCGCACTGTTTGATCAGCCGGCGGGTGTTGTTGAATATTTTCTGCATGAAGTTCTCGTGCATGCCGCCGCAGAACCCGCGGGCGAGGTCGTAACGCGCCATCGTCCAGTTGCTGTGCGGCACCTCGAAATAACCGCCGTAGTTGTCGATCGACAACGAGGTCCAGTACTGGAACAGGTTCTGGTGGGTGGGGTAACTGAACGAGAGGGGAGTGGAGAACTGCGCTTCGAACGGCAGTTCTTCGGGGTCGATCTCGTAGGGATTGGTGTTCAGCTCTTCGAAATCTCCCGTACAACTTCCCAACAGTGCGAGGGGAAGCGCCATTGCGGTAACGTTTCTAAGAATATTCTTGAGTTTCATAATGTGTAAACGCTTTTGATTAGAAATTCAGTTTCACGTTCAGACCGAAGCTGCGCGTGGTCGGCAGGTTGAAGACATCGAAGCCTTGCAGGCCGTTGCCCGTACCCATCGACACGTCGGGATCCATCGGGGCGTCTTTGTAGAAGAAGAAAAGGTTGCGGGCGATGAACGCAAGGGTCAGGTTCTTCGACTGGCCGAACAGGTTACGGAAAGTGTAGCCCAGCGAAATCTCGCGCATACGGACGTTGGTCGCGTCGTATACGTAATCCTCGACGTTGTAGACCGAGTTGAAGCTTGTCGCGCCCACCACGTCGTAGTAAGCCTTGACGTTCGAGAATTTGATGCCCTCGCGCATCACGTAGCCGCGGTCGCGCGCCCGGCCCGTGCGTTCCGATACGCCGTATCCGTCGAGTGTGGCCTCGGTCATCGAAACGACCTTGCCGCCGATGCGGAAGTCGATGAGCATGCTCAGTGTCAGGTCCTTGTAGCGGAACGTGTTGTTCCAGCCCATGTTCCACTTCGAGTTCATGTTGCCCATGTATTTCAGGTCGGAATTCTGCTCGCCGCCGTTTACGGGGATCTGGTAGTCGGCGCCTTCGGGGGTTTCCGTCACCAGTTTGCCGCTCTCGTCGCGTTTGAGCGTGCGGACGTAGAGGTCGCCATACTGGCCGCCTTCATAGAGGATCACTTTGGCGCCGCCCAAGTTGGAGACCGTTACGCCGTCTTGGATACCGTCGAAAAGCTCGATGATCTTGTTGTCGTTGTACGAGAGATTCAGATCGGTGGACCATGTGAATTCGTTGCCGAAGTCTTGGAACCAGCCGGCCGTCAGTTCGAAGCCTTGGTTCTGGACGTTGCCCGCATTGACGAACTGCGATTTGTAACCGCTCTCCCACGGCAGCGTCACCTCGAAGTACTGGTTCTTGGTGTTGGTCTTGTAATAGGTGGCGTTTACGTGCAGACGGTGCTGGAAGAACTCTCCGTCGAAACCGACCTCGAACGAGTGGGTCTTTTCGGGTTTCAGCGTGCGGAACGGCACCGATTCGGGCGGGTTGATGGCGCCTTGGTCGCCGTAGGTATAGCGCGGATTGGTCTTGTAGACGGGGACGTCGTTGCCGACGATGGAGTACGAACCGCGGAATTTGAACAGGTCGATATTCCGGCCCATGTCCACGAAACGGTTGAGCAGAAGGCTGGCGCCCACCGAAGGATAGAAGAACGAGTAGCCGTCGGTGTAAGCGAGGGCCGACGACCAGTCGTTACGGGCCGTCACGTCGAGGAAGAGCGCCTCTTTGAAGCCGAACGTGACAGCTCCGAAGACCGAGTTGAGCCGTTTGCGCTCCAGTCCCATGGTCGTGCCGTTCATGTAGAAATTCGACGGGTTGAAGATGTTGGGATAGTAGGCGCCGCCGTTGCCCGGAGCGACGAACTTGCTCTGCTCGTAGAGCAGGCTCACGTTGTTCGAACGTGTCTGCATCATGCTGGTGCCGAGGGTGGCGTTGAGCGAGAAATCGTCCCACGTATGGTTGTACTGGGCGAGCAGGTCCGCATAGAGCTGTTCGCTGAAGTAGCGGTTGTCGTCCATTTTGCCGTAGGTGTATTTATTGCCGTAGGACGACGCGTAGTGGTTGCGTACGTAGTGTTCGTCGGCGCGCTCGTAGCGCATGCGGCCCGTGAGCGAAAGTCCGTCGATGATCTGGTATTTGATCGATCCGCCGAATTCGTAGCGGTTGCGTTCGACGACGGGGCGTTCGCGGTTGAGCAGCCAGTAGGGGTTGCTGTTGGTCTCGTCGGTGGTAGTCACCCAGTTCTGGACGTTGGCGTTGAGCTCGCCGTTGTAGGTCTCGAAGTTGCTTTTGTAGCCGTTCCAGTCGCCGCCGCGCGGGAAGGTGTAGGTGCCGACGAGCGGGTTGAAGACGAAACCGCCGGCCGGCTGGTTCGAGATGTGCTGGTTCACGTATTTGGCGTTGAAATCGACCTTGATGTGGTCGTTGAAAAGGTCGAAACCGACTTTGGCGTTGAGCGTGTGTTGCGAGTAGTCGTTTTCAGGGGTGATGCCGCCGGATGTTACGTTGCCGTAGGAGAAGTAGGCTCGCAGGTCTTCGGCGCCGCCGTTGATCGAGATCGAGTTGTTGGTCGTCCAGCCCGTACGGAAGAACTTCTCGGCGTAATCGGGAGCCTTCGACGCGAGTTTGTCGCCCCAACTGTATTGGCCGTTCGCCCCGTATGTGTTCTGGAATTCGGGCAGCGAGAGCGGGGTGTCAATGGTCGTGTTGCTCGATACGTTCACCGCCAGACGCCCTGCCATGGCCGATTTGGTCGTGATCATGATGGCGCCGTTGGCGGCTACCGCACCGTAGAGGGCGGCGGCCGACGCGCCTTTCAGCAGGGAGATCGAGGCGATGTCGTCGGGGTTGATCGTAGACATGGCGTCGCCGCCGTCGCGCTGGGCGCCCCAGTTGCTGTCGACCTGCTCGGACGTGATGTTCATCATCAGGGGGACGCCGTCGACGACGACCAGCGGCTGGTTCGAGCCGTTGATCGACTTGTTACCGCGGAAGAGTATTTTCGACGATCCGCCCGCGCCCGTCGAGTTCGGGGTAATCTGCAGACCGGCGGCCTTGCCCTGCAGCGCGTTGATCATATTGACCGACTTGATGTCGGCCACGTCATCGCCGCCGACCGTTTCGGCAGCATAGGAGAGTGTTTTCGACTGACGTTCGATACCCATGGCAGTCACTACGACTGCGTTCAGCTGGTTGGCGGTCGTCGTCATCAGGATGTCCAGTGTCGTCTGACCTGTGTAGGTCACCTCGTAGGGGTCGTATCCTACGTAGGTTACTTGCAGTACGTCGCCGGGCTGCAACCCTTCCAGACGGAATTTGCCGTCCATGTCGGTTGTCGTTCCGCGCGTCGTGTTCTTCACAATCACCGTTGCTCCGAGAAGCGGCCCGGAGTCGTCTTTGATCAGGCCTTCAAGGGTGCTGCCCCCCCCCTCCTGCGCGTAGGAACGCAGAGCGGTAGCCGGCGCAATGAGGCAAAAGGACGTCATCAGAGCAAAGCAGATGAAAAGTGCTCGGTTGGTTAATTTCCTCATAAATAAGTGGGTTTTAGTTGAACAAGAGTAAAGATTCCGGAGTGACGCCGTATCTTTGGTTTGATAGAAAAAGCAGTGTTATAGCGGCATATTTTAATGTTAAAAAGTAGTGTTATGAAATCAAAGATAAATATATTTTAATTAAATGTCAAATTATATATTAAAAAATAAAATATATTTTAATTAAATATCAAATTATATATTAAAAAATAATACGTGAAGTTCAGTATGTCCATAATGATATTTCGATTGTTTATTTCATTATAAATATATTGAATTTCAGCAAAATACACAAATGTCTTTGTATAAATTTTACGCATGATTTTTCGTGTTATGTTAAAAATATTAACGGACGTTATACGGATAATCATATTTGCAAA
>ERZ773228.4531-NODE-4531-length-10386-cov-7.777756_pt1 | contig 10386 bp, 9 predicted proteins | sample MGYA00580524_ERZ773228 | MGnify/ENA primary metagenome ERZ773228 (study PRJEB29015, sample SAMEA2737768) | human gut metagenome | biome: human gut; feature: human-associated habitat; material: faeces | place: China | collected 2012 ...
AAACCAACCGACATTACTAACTGAAGGTTGTATCTAACTCTGGGGGCAGGTCAGCCCGGTTAGTGTTGACGCACTGCCGGGCTTCGCGCTTACAAGGTGAATCGCACCTTTGTTTTTAAAACTACATGCAAGTGAATCGCACTTCAAGCCTTTTACTATTATTTTTTTTGCGTATACTGAATCGCACCTAGCACAAGGAGATTCAGGAATGGCAACGGGTTCAACCAACAATAAATCGCAGCAGCTTAATGCGCGCTTTCCACACGATGTTGTAGCGGACTTAGAAAGCAATCTCGAAGATGGAGAGACAAAAGCGCAATTCATTGTCACGGCTGTAAAAGGCGAAATCAAACGCCGCCAGCGCCAAAAGGCAAAAGAAGAGCCAAAATCCTGAATAAAATCAGCGGGCGCAGAATTGCGCTGGCTCATTCTTTGACCACCAGCACTAACCCTGGTATTCTGTTTCTGCTTAGGTTTTTGGTAGTGACATTGGCAGCTCTGCAAAGCTGCCTTTGTTTTATTTAGCACCAGAAGTACCTCCCCCGAAGTTCAGCGGTAACTGGCTCAGGTTTTTAACCAGATATTCCGCTTTCTCCAGCAGCACCAAATCATCCTGGCGTTTTCTCAGACGACGCCCCGCATCACTGGAATCTTCATCAGAGAACTGGCGAGCGGAAGCAACGATATGTTGAAGTTCATTGATGGTGTGGGCCAAATAACCACCTTTCTGGCGATCCAGTTCTTCCATGTAGTCATATACCGCCGCCTGAAGTTCGTAGCTGTAGCTCATAGCCATCAGGCAGGCTTCACGCTTCGGGAACTGATAGCACGGCAGATATCTCCCTGTGCTGTCTTTGTACTGAGCGAAAAATTTCGCTGAGTGCTCCTCACCTAAAACCTTCGGTGTTTTCTTGAGAAAATCCTTGTGTTGCAGTACCCGGTATTCTTTACAGGGGAAGGTCAGCCCCTCCGCTTCGGCCTTCGCTTTACGGTCAGCATTGATGTAGTCAACCATTTGTAGGCTGCTCATCGTTGGTACTGAATTATCAATCAGGCTGTTTTCAGAGTGATCGAATCCCTGCCCCGCAAGGGCATTTAATTTTTTCATCGTTGATTACCTGTTGTTAATTAAGCAGATTTACGGCTGTATGGGTTATTGACGTTCTCTACTGCTGGCGGATTACGAACCCACCAGAGCACATCAGAAAGAAGCCATGCGCAACTATTACGGCCAAAGTGGCAGCGTGGCGGGAATTTACCTTCGTTCTCCATATACCAGCGGGTGGAACGGGAAAGGCTGGTTATTTCGAAGCATTCACTTTCACGAATACGGCGATCAAACTTAATGCCATATTCTGCGAGAATGGTGCGGCGTTGTTCAGGTGTTGGCGGGGTAAAACGAATATTTGACATGCTTCCTCCACTTTACGCAATCAGAAGGAGCCTTTCCTGTCTGTTCTTGCGTTGTGGGGGAAGTATTTGTCTAAAGTGAATTAATAAAAATGGCTTCTAAAATTTAAAAAGGTGTGTTTAATTTTAAAAATGGTAATCTAATGATTAGAACACCCTTTCTAACGTTTAGAAGCTACTACAATTAAAACTTAAAGTGCCTACTAATGTATGACGTAATTGTGTCAACGCTCCTGACCGGGCATTGTCCGTCAGGGAATAAGTGCACTCTGTCGGAAAGCTCTCTGGCCCATGCTGAGAAATTGTAGCTCCCATCTTTTTTCAAGCATTTTTCATTGAAAATATCAGCACTTGTTTCTTTGAATTTTATTGCAGCACTTAAAATCAATAGTTCATTTCGTGCATGTTTTTCTTTTGCACTTTCTGAGCGTTTATTAATACTATTTTTTGAATCAGGGTCTAAATCAGGCCGTTCAATATCATTGAGCATTGGCAGCTTATCGAAATCAAGGCCGCTTTCCATAAGCCGTTTAATATCATAATTAGTAACCCATAAATCATCATACCCGGCTTCAAACTCATAAGGGTCAAAATTAAACCTCTTGCCATTAGCCTGATCGATAAAAGGCTGGGCTGGCAGAATCTGAATTACTGGAGTTTCACCGCCCGTGAGGCACGGGAAAAATCCGGGGAAAAAATTCTTCACAGATAAAGATGACTCAAACTGATCGGGCATTACCCGCCACAGACCTAATGCAAAGCCATATCCGACAAGGAACCCTTTACTTTCTTGTTCCGTAAAGATGTCTGAACCAGATAATAGTTTATCCGGTTCAAAATAACGGCCATTAGTAAATTCAATAAAAGAGTGATTCGTTATCGCGCGGGTTTGCCCTGACATAGCATTAAAAGTACGAGGAAAATATAGTGATGAATACCAATCCTTTACATCGCCAAAATCTTCTCGAAGAAGAATTCGGCAGTGAAACCTTTTCAGCATCATGCTTATTTCTATTTTATTTTCAATAGCAAGGTTGATCAAATCTGACGGTTCAACCCCCAGAAATGATGCACCTCTGGACAATCTACAATATGAAAATGGAATTTTTACTTCTTTTTCTGCCATAACGTTACCCTCAACGCCCCTAATTAACTTGCGAGCCAGGCGGGTAGGGTTCCCCGCTTTTCGGTTGGCCGACCTAGACTCGCAAGACCAGTCTAATCTCTATTCGCTACAGGTAACAGAACCACATTTTGATGATTACCCGCAAGAAGTTCTAAGCGGTCATACCACTTGTTCAGCGCGTCCAGCTTCTCTGGCAAGTACAGACTACGGTTATAAATCGCCATAACTCCCGGCATTGAATGGCCCAGCAACTGTTCAACAACGTGCGGAGCGATACCCATATTATTCATATGCGTTGCAAGCGTTCGCCGTAGATCATGCAATGTCCAGGGTTCAGAATGCCCCAGTTTTTTATAAACACTACGGCCCCACTGGCTAACCGCTTCGCTATTCTTCACAACCCCAAGAAGGTAGCCGGATGATTTTGTTTCATCGTGGAGCATTTCAATAAATGAACGCATCGCCACCGGAACTGGACGCACAATCTTTTCACCACCTTTACTATGCGCTTTTGGTACTGTCCACACCCACGCCTCCATATCCCATTCGGCCCACTCTGACAATCTGGCCTCCTGGGTGCGGCAACCAAACAAAGTGGTGATCCTGAGCAAGTTTGTGTAGTAAGGCAGAAAAGTATCGCCGGACGATATAGCAGCCCACAATCCCCCAACCTCTCTATCTTTCAGTACCCGATCTTTTTTCGCCTGCTTTTTACCAACATCGGGAATACTCAAATCCTCAAGGGCGGTACTGACGGCGTAACGGCGAACGCGGCAGAATTTCAGAGCCTGCTTACACATCTGGAATACATAACCCGCAGCAACTGGCGTTTTCTTTTTCATCCTGTCAAAGCAGTCAAGCCAGTATCGGGTTTCGCAGTCAGCGAGCGCCATTTTCCCAATGTAAGGGTAAATATGTTTGCGTAGCTCCGCTTTATGCCGCTCAACGTTCGCACGGTTTTCTTCCGCATATTCGCGTATCCAGTATTCGATAGCTTCCTGCACCGTGACCGGTTTAAGCGTTTCCTGAGTAGTTAGCGCCAACTGGTGCTTTGGGTCTTTACCAGAGGCCAGCCACTGACGACATTTATCACGCGAGGAACGGGCCTCTTTGAGACTCATATCAGGGTAGCGCCCCAGAGTCAGCCGATGCAGCTTCTGCCCGTCGAGTCGGTAAGTAAACACCCAGCTAATGCCACCAGCTTTCGTTACCTTAGCGCTCAACCCGGCACCATCAGCATAAAACTCAATCTTACTGGCCGGGATGCCATGTAATCCCTTTAACTTCCTGTCGCTCAGTTTGTTAAGTTCGCCAGCCATAGACCATCACCCAGCCCAAAGTGTTTATACAAATGTTTATACAGAATTGCTTGCATAATAGCATAAACAACAAAAAGCACTGGAACAATATACAGTTACATTTTCATTTAACTGATTGATTTTAAATAAAATATAAAAACCACCGCAAAGCATGAAAACAGCTAATATGACAGTACGGCATGAACTGATACTAGTCAGTTGCTTGCTTGATATAAAAGGCGCTCTTCGGCATGGGGAAGCGCCTTTTTTATTATCTGCGCCAACAGAACTCATTACTGATTCACCAGCCGTAGCGCAGGCCCTCCCGATAAACGCGCAGCACAGACCACCGCCATTATATTATCCACCAGCGCAGGCGCCTGCTGATAAAGATCGAAGCGTTGCGGATCGAGCAGCCAGTTTTTAATCAGCCCGGGAAAAGCACTGTGTAAAACAATTAATATCATCTCAATGTTTGTTTCGGCTGGCAATATATTGTTACGCACGCAGCACTGCAGGATGCCGCCAATGAGTGAATAATTAAAACCAATACGTTGGCGAATTTCGTATTCCGAAAGCATATCACTGGAAAACTCACAGCGCTGATAAAGAATTTGCATCAGAGCGCGCTGTCGAGGATTCGCAGCAATATAGCGCAGGCCTGCAATAAACCGCTCGCGTAAAGCATTTAACGGCTCCTGTTCGTACTCTATGGCCTGACTGGGCTGAATCAAATCTCTAAGCGGCGGCTGCTGCTGCCACATTTCATTAAACAGCTCCGTCTTACTGGCAAAATGCCAGTACACCGCGCCGCGAGTCACTCCCGCCGCATCGGCGATATCCGTCAGGGTGGTGTTGGTTACTCCGCGCAGGGCGAACTGCTGGATTGCGGACTCAATCAGGAGCTGCCGCGTGCGCTGCGCCTCTTCTTTTGTTTTTCTTGCCATACAAGGCCCCACTTCCCGATAAGCAGATAATATAGGATATTCTTAATTAGAATTAATCTAGCATTTGCCAAGAAGTATTATTTAGCAAAAATGCAGACAAGTTAATCCTGATGCGAAAAGAGAATTAATTATTCAAGTGAATATCACCGGAAAATATATTCACTGAAATAATGTCTATTTATCAACTTTTACAATTGCGATAAATCGCAATACTACAGTGACCATTTTTTTGTTTTTGCGTGCCTTGCTGATTGCTTAAAAATAAGTATCTCTTACATCCAACGGCGTTTATTTGTAGGATGGCAAACTGCTTTTTGATTCCCTCTTTCTTTCACAGATTCGCCGCCTGATTGGGTACGTAATCTATAAGGAACCGCCATGACGACTCACGCCAGAGTGACACTTTTATCCGGTTTAATTATCTCGGCCTTATTGCTAACCGGTTGCGATAATTCTGACAACCAGCAACCCCATGCGCAGGCGCCGCAGGTGACGGTCCATGTCGTGAACAGCGCGCCGCTATCAGTCACCACCGAACTGCCGGGCCGAACCTCTGCTTTTCGCGTAGCGGAAGTCCGCCCCCAGGTGAGCGGTATCATCCTGAAGCGTAACTTTGTTGAAGGAAGTGATGTCGAAGCAGGCCAGTCGCTCTATCAGATCGATCCGGCGACCTACCAGGCGGCGTGGAACAGCGCCAAAGGCGATGAGGCCAAAGCCGAAGCCGCGGCCGCTATCGCCCATTTGACGGTGAAACGCTACGTTCCACTGCTGGGTACTAAATATATCAGCCAGCAGGAATACGATCAGGCAGTGGCCACCGCCCGCCAGGCCGATGCCGATGTCATCGCCACCAAAGCTGCCGTAGAAACGGCCCGTATCAACCTGGCCTACACCAAAGTAACCTCCCCCATTAGCGGGCGCATCGGTAAATCGAGCGTCACCGAAGGGGCGCTGGTCACCAACGGCCAGTCGGATGCCCTGGCTACCGTCCAGCAGCTCGATCCCATCTATGTTGACGTGACGGAGTCCAGTAATGACTTCATGCGCCTTAAGCAGGAAAGCCTGCAGCGCGGCGGTGATACTAAAAGCGTTGAGCTGGTCATGGAGAACGGCCAGGCCTATCCGCTCAAAGGTTCACTGCAGTTTTCTGACGTCACTGTTGATGAAAGTACGGGCTCAATTACTCTGCGCGCTATCTTCCCTAACCCGCAGCATGTCCTGCTGCCAGGGATGTTCGTCCGCGCCCGCATAGACGAAGGCGTCGATCCGCAGGCTATCCTGGTACCGCAGCAAGGGGTGACCCGCACGCCGCGTGGTGATGCCTCCGTGATGCTGGTGAATGACAAAAACCAGGTTGAAACCCGGGAAGTGGTCGCGACTCAGGCCGTTGGCGATAAGTGGCTTATCACCAGTGGGCTGAAGCCGGGCGATAAAGTGATTGTCAGCGGCTTACAGAAAGTCCGTCCAGGCGTCACTGTCAAAGCGGAAGCGGAGCGTGCGGCGCCGGCCGTGCAATAAGGATACCCAGCCATGTCTAAGTTTTTTATTCATCGACCGGTCTTCGCCTGGGTGCTGGCTATCATTATGATGATTGCCGGCGGCCTGGCCATCCTGCAGCTGCCGATAGCTCAGTACCCGACAATCGCCCCTCCTGCGGTAGCGATCTCCGCCACCTACCCCGGTGCAGATGCCCAGACCGTACAGGATACCGTCACCCAGGTTATCGAGCAGAATATGAACGGCATCGACAACCTGATGTATATGTCGTCGACCAGCGACTCTGCCGGTTCGGTAACCATTACGCTCACCTTTAAATCGGGTACCGATCCCGATATTGCCCAAGTACAGGTGCAAAACAAACTGCAGCTGGCCACGCCGCTGCTGCCCCAGGAAGTACAGCAGCAAGGGATTAGCGTCGAGAAATCCAGTAGCAGCTTCCTGTTGGTCGCCGGCTTTATCTCTGATAACCCGACCACCACCCAGGACGATATTTCTGACTATGTTGCCTCCAATGTCAAAGATCCTATTAGCCGCCTCAACGGCGTGGGCGATGTGCAGCTGTTCGGCGCGCAGTACGCTATGCGCGTCTGGCTGGATGGCAACCTGCTGAATAAATACAACCTGACGCCGGTGGACGTCATCAATGCGCTGCAGGTCCAGAACGATCAGATCGCCGCGGGTCAGCTCGGCGGTACGCCAGCGCTGAAAGGCCAGCAGTTGAACGCGTCAATCATCGCTCAGACACGGCTCAAAGATCCGCAGGAGTTTGGCAAGGTCACGCTGCGGGTCAACGCCGATGGCTCTGTCGTCCATCTGAAAGACGTCGCCCGCATTGAGCTGGGGGGAGAGAACTATAACGTCGTCGCCAGAATTAACGGTAAACCTGCCTCTGGTCTGGGTATTAAGCTTGCGACCGGCGCCAACGCCCTGGATACCGCCACCGCGATTAAAGCGAAGCTGGACGAGCTGCAGCCCTACTTCCCTCAGGGGATGAAGGTGGTCTATCCGTATGATACGACCCCTTTCGTCAAAATCTCCATTCACGAAGTGGTCAAAACGCTTTTTGAAGCAATTATTCTCGTCTTTCTTGTCATGTATCTGTTCCTGCAGAACATGCGCGCAACGCTCATTCCAACCATTGCCGTACCCGTGGTGCTGTTGGGAACCTTCGCGGTATTGTCGATGTTTGGCTACTCCATCAACACGCTGACAATGTTTGGCATGGTGTTGGCGATAGGTCTGCTGGTCGATGACGCTATCGTAGTAGTGGAAAACGTCGAACGTGTGATGGTTGAGGAGAAGCTCTCGCCAAAAGAAGCGACGGAAAAATCTATGTCGCAGATCCAGGGAGCGCTGGTGGGTATCGCCATGGTGCTCTCCGCAGTATTTGTCCCGATGGCCTTTTTCGGCGGCTCAACCGGCGCGATTTATCGTCAGTTTTCAATCACCATCGTCTCCGCCATGGCGCTCTCCGTGCTGGTTGCGCTGGTACTGACGCCGGCGCTCTGCGCCACGTTGTTGAAGCCAGCCTCAGCTGAACACCATGAGAAAAAAGGATTTTTCGGCTGGTTTAACGCCCGCTTCGACCAGAGCGTTAACCACTATACCAACAGCGTCAGCGGTATTTTACGTGGAACTGGCCGTTATCTGGTGATCTACCTGCTGATCGTCGTGGGGATGGCCGTGCTGTTCATGCGCTTGCCCACGTCCTTTCTGCCCGACGAAGACCAGGGCGTCTTCCTGACCATGATCCAGCTGCCGTCCGGTGCTACCCAGGAGCGCACGCAGAAGGTCCTGGATACGGTGACTGATTACTACCTGCATAACGAGAAGGCCAACGTTGAAAGCGTCTTTACCGTTAACGGCTTCAGCTTCAGCGGCCAGGGACAAAACTCCGGTATGGCGTTTGTCAGCCTGAAGCCCTGGGAAGCGCGCAGCGGCGATGAAAACAGCGTGGAGTCCATCATCAAGCGGGCCACCGTAGCCTTTAGCCAGATCAAAGACGCCATGGTTTTCCCGTTCAACATGCCAGCCATTATTGAGCTGGGTACCGCCACCGGCTTCGACTTTGAACTGATCGACCAGGGCGGACTCGGTCATACCGCTCTGACCCAGGCGCGCAATCAACTGCTGGGCATGGTGAAACAGCATCCGGATCAGCTGGTTCGGGTACGCCCTAATGGGCTGGAAGATACCCCTCAGTTCAAACTGGATGTCGATCAGGAAAAAGCGCAGGCGCTGGGCGTATCACTCTCTGATATCAATGAAACGATATCAGCCGCGCTGGGCGGATACTACGTCAATGACTTTATTGACCGCGGCCGCGTGAAAAAAGTGTACGTTCAGGCTGATGCCCACTTCCGTATGCTGCCGAGCGACATTAACAACATGTATGTTCGCAGCGCCAACGGCGAAATGGTGCCGTTCTCCGCCTTTGTCACTTCACACTGGATATATGGCTCGCCGCGCCTGGAGCGCTACAACGGGTTGCCATCTATGGAGATCCTCGGTGAAGCTTCGCCAGGCAAAAGTACCGGGGAAGCCATGGCGCTGATGGAAACGCTGGCCAGTAAACTGCCGAGCGGCATCGGTTATGACTGGACCGGGATGTCTTACCAGGAACGGCTCTCCGGCAACCAGGCGCCTGCGCTCTATGCCATCTCGCTGATCGTCGTCTTCCTGTGTCTGGCGGCGCTGTATGAGAGCTGGTCGATCCCCTTCTCAGTCATGTTAGTGGTTCCGCTGGGGGTCATTGGCGCGCTGTTAGCCGCCACGCTGCGTGGGCTGAATAATGACGTTTACTTCCAGGTCGGACTCTTGACCACGATCGGTTTGTCGGCCAAGAATGCGATCCTGATCGTCGAGTTCGCCAAGGATCTGATGGAGAAAGAAGGGAAAGGGATCATTGAGGCCACGCTGGAGGCATCGCGGATGCGCCTGCGGCCTATTCTGATGACCTCTCTGGCCTTTATTCTCGGGGTCATGCCGCTGGTGATTAGCCATGGTGCCGGCAGCGGGGCGCAGAATGCGGTTGGCACCGGCGTGATGGGCGGGATGCTGACCGCGACGCTGCTGGCGATCTTCTTTGTTCCGGTGTTCTTCGTAGTCGTTAGACGACGCTTTACCCGGCACGCTGAATAACTCGGCTATGTCTTGAAGGCGCCCCTTGCGGGCGCTTTTTTTCGCATGCAATATTGGCAGCCAGCTAAACGCGCCGCAGTCTGGCAACCGCCATTGCACGCAGCATCGCTGAATCACAATCTTTCTCTCCATCTTTTCTGCATATTCCCGGGCTTATCTTCACGATATTTACGCGGCTCATATATTGAGATGATTTCGGCCTCCGGCCCGGACAATCCGCGGTGATAAAATAAGCCATTCCGTTCTGCACTGGCTTTCAGTACAACCCAGCGGATTATCCAGAGGTAATATCATGAAAAAGTATTTAATCGTGGCGCTGCTGGCCTCTCTGCTGGCAGGCTGTGCCCATGACTCTCCCTGCGTGCCGGTTTATGACTCGCAAGGCCGCTTAGTCCACACCAATACCTGTATGAAGGGCACAACAGAAGACAACTGGGAAACCGCAGGCGCAATCGCCGGGGGTGCGGCCGCGGTAGCCGGCCTCACGTTAGGGATCGTTGCTCTGACCCGCTAGATCGCTTCCCCAACCGCAGATACAGGTATATCCCCTGTATCTGCTCCACTCCATTCCCCAAAGTAAGCGATCATTCAGGCTCTTCCTGACGATAGTTCGCCAGCTTTCTTAGCCGTTGTTGTTGCCAGAGACCGCTGGCAATGAGCCGTCCATCGCTATCGGCAAACTTTTCAGATTCAGGGTTCAGAACCAACAAACACCAAAGGCCCGGTCGAAGAGCGGGCCTTTACTCTGATGGTGAGCAATGATGGCGAACGTCCTGTCCCTCTCTCCGGACCGTTGCTGCGCAACGTTCATATCGATGCCAGTTAGATTCTCCCTGGGCAGCAAAGAAGCTCATCGGCAAACAACAGATAACACAAAAGCAAAAGGCCCAGTCTTTCGACTGGGCCTTTTGCTTTATTTGATGCCTGGCAGTTCCCTACTCTCACATGGGGAGACCCCACACTA
>ERZ773228.4533-NODE-4533-length-10385-cov-2.576670_pt1 | contig 10385 bp, 9 predicted proteins | sample MGYA00580524_ERZ773228 | MGnify/ENA primary metagenome ERZ773228 (study PRJEB29015, sample SAMEA2737768) | human gut metagenome | biome: human gut; feature: human-associated habitat; material: faeces | place: China | collected 2012 ...
TCTCACTCGCGATGCACCTACGCCGACATAAAGTTCAACGAAATCCGAACCGCTTATAGAGAAAAACGGAACTTTCGCCTCGCCGGCAACCGCCTTTGCAAGAAGTGTTTTACCTGTACCCGGCGAGCCGACAAGAAGTACACCCTTAGGTATTCTCGCACCAAGACTTACAAACTTTTGAGGATTTTTCAAAAACTCAACTATTTCCGCAAGTTCGGATTTTTCCTCATCAGCTCCCGCAACATCTTTAAATGTCACGTTCTTAGTGTTCTCATTAAGTCTTGCTCTGCTCTTTGTAAAATTGGTTGCACCCGAACCGCCTTTTCGCAAAAATCCGAAAAAGAACACACATATAAATACAATTATCAAAATTATATTTGTAACCGCCGTCCATGAAATCTTGGTTTCATAAGCCTCTTGCTTTAAAGTGCCTTTATCCATTTGGTCGTTCATTTCTTTTCCGACATCTGCCTGCAACGTGTCAAGTGACGGAATTTTCACCTTTGCTTTGTCACCGTTTGTAAGTGTCACCGTTACGGTATTTCCCGACACAAGCATCGAACTTACCTGTTCGGACTTTATACTGTTGACCAAATCAGAGTAAACCATTTTGGTCTGCGATGCACCGAATCCGACTGCGAACATATAAATCAGATACGCAACTACAAGCATTGCCACCCATACTCCGAGTCCTTTAAATCTTTTCTGCAACTGACTACCTCCTTAATTATCGTAAAATTCTATTTTTATACCTTTATCCTTGAAAGCAAAACGTTTGTCTATTCTGTTGCCGACTGCAGCAATTTCGCCGTTTATCTCAATTATCGGCACACTGTTTCGTTTATCTTTAGGAATTTTTTTATCTATAAAATATTCCTTTAATTTCTTCGTACCGTTCATACCCATAGGCTGAAATTTATCACCGTTTCGCCTGTTGCGTACAATGATTTTATCAATTTTGTCACACGAAAGATATATTGCACAGTCTTTATTTCGCATATCCGTTTCAGATACCGAAATTTTTTTGTCAAGTTCCGAAATAAAAACTGTTTCACCGATATTAATACTGACTTCAAACGGCTGTGTTTCTTTTTTTTCGTGTTCAAGTATTATTTTGCCGTACTCGTTTTTTGCAACAATACCGTACGGCAAATTTATTTGTCTGCCGCTTGATTTATCGGCAAGCGACAATATATCAGCAACATATGTTGACGAAATATCGTTAAGACCATTATAAATATCTCTTAACATCAACCTTAAAACACGTCTTTTTATCGCAATATCCGTCTTATTCAAATCTTCAATATTAACAGCACAATTTCTGATGTGCTTTTTATAAAAATCTTCCGCAATACCGTCAAGATAATCACTGTCATCTTTTATCAAGCAAGCATTTTCCGTAACGGTTTTAATAAAACTCGTGTTAAATTCCTTTTGAATATATGGAAGTAATGTGTGACGTATTTTATTGCGTGTGTAATTTTCTGTCAAATTTGTACTGTCTGTCATATATTCAAGTCCGTTATCACTGCAATATTTTTCGATTTCATCTCGTGAAACATTCAATATCGGACGAATTATATTTCCGCGGACATACGGTATTCCGCAAAGTCCGTTTGTAGTACTGCCACGCATAAAATTCATAAGCAAAGTTTCGGCATTGTCATTTCTGTTATGCGCCGTTGCAACTTTGTTTATATCGTATTTTTCGCACAATTCATTAAAGAAATTATATCTCACATTTCTGCCGGCTGTTTCTTCCGACACATTTGTATCTTTTGCAATTTGGGGTATATCTGCATTTAACACAAAACATTTAATACCCAATTTTTTTGAAAAGTTTTCGGCAAAAAGTTCATCTCTCTTTGCCTCCTCGCCTCTTATGCCGTGATTAATATGAGCCGTATATAATTTTATGCCAAATTCATCTTTCAGCGACCAAAGTGCGTGAGTAAGACACACCGAATCCGCACCGCCCGAAAGACCGACCAGCACGCTGTCGCCGTTATTCAATAAATTATATTCACGCAAGGTCTTTTTAATAATATCTAAAACCATTATTCTTCCTTCAATGCAAATTCAACATTAGAAAACTTAGTATATTCACCTTTCCAACCAAGTTTAAACATACCGGTTTCACCGCTTCTGTTTTTTGCGACAATACATTCAGCCAAATTTTTATCCTCGGTATCAGGATTATAATATTCGTCACGATACAAAAACATAACCATATCGGCGTCCTGCTCGATAGCACCCGATTCACGCAAGTCCGAAAGTATAGGACGCTTATCGCTTCTCGATTCAGCCGCACGCGAAAGCTGTGAAAGTGCAATGACAGGAATATTAAGTTCCTTTGCAAGAATTTTTAACGAACGCGAAATTTCGGCAATTTCATTTTGTCTGCTCTCTGTTCTTCCGCTCGACTGCATTAACTGCAAATAGTCGATTACAATAAGTTCAAGATTTTTTGTCTGCTTTAATCGTCTGCATTTTGCACGGATTTCCGATACCGTTATTGACGCAGTATCGTCTATATACATCGGTGCAGTTGCAACTCTGTTTACTATTGCACCGATTTTTTCCCAATCTTCGCCTGTTATATCACCTGTTCTGATTTTATTTGAATTAACAAGTGCCTGGCTGCATATAATACGGTTTACAATCTGTTCTTTCGGCATTTCGAGGTTGAATATCGCAACAGTTTTTTTATCGGTAATACTGACGTGTTCCGCTATATTTACCGCAAAACTTGACTTACCCATGCCCGGACGTCCGGCGATAAGAATAAGTTCGCCGCCATGAAAACCGCCCGTACGTCTGTTAAGTTCATCAAAGCCTGTCGGCAAACCCGTTATACCGCTTTGATTTAAAGAGTTTTCAACAAGTTCCTGATAACTGCCCATGAATATCTCACTTATAGGAAGTATATCGCTCTTGTTGTTTGATGATGTAACGTCAAAAATAAGCTGTTCGGCTTGGTCGACTATTCTTTCGACTTTATCGTTCTGACCGTAAGCCATATCGGAAATATCGTTGGCACTTTTAATAAGTGTTCTCAAAACTGCCTTTTCCTTAATTATTTGCGAATAATACGTCACGTGCCTTGTTGTCGGCACATTCGTTGCCGCATTTCTCAAATAAGCGATACCTCCGACAGCCTCAAGTTTGTCGCTTTGGCTCAACTTATTTGAAACAGTAATAAAATCTATAGCCGCATTTTCGTTAAATAAATCAAGAATTACACTGAATATTTCCTTATTCTGTGGGAAGTAAAAATCAGACGGTCTAAGTATTTCAACCGACTCCGCAACACTGTGCGAATTAGTAAGCGCACTGCCTATTACAGCCAATTCCGCCTCTTGACTATATGGCAGTTCTCTGCCCATTACGTCAACAGGATTCGACATTTCTGCCATAAATCCATTACCTCCCCAAAGTTATATCTGTTCTACAACTACGTTTAACTTACCGACAACGCCTGTATAAATTTTTACGTCAACAGTCGTTGTTCCCAATGTCTTTATGCCGTCAGGCATAACAAATTTCTTTTTGTCAAGTTTGATGTGGTGTTGTGAAGTAAGTGCCTCTGCTACATCCTTTGATGTTACAGATCCGAAAAGTTTACCGTTTTCGCCTGCTTTAGCCTTTAGCACAACCTTGATTTCTTTCATTTTCTCTGCGATTGCATTTGCCTCTTCAAGCTCAACTTTTTTCTTGTATTCAAGAGATTCCTGCTTCCCCTTCATTACGTTTATATTCGACTTTGTAGCCGGTTCGGCAAGACCTCTCGGCAAAAGATAGTTTCTTGCATAACCGTCAGATACATTTACCATCTGACCTTTTTTACCTTGTCCTTTTACATCTCTTGTCAATATAACTTGCATTGTCCTTCCTCCAATTAACTTTCATTATTTGCAACGTAATCAAAGACAGCCTTTTCAACGTCCTCAATTACCATATCTACATTTTTGTCTTTTACTTGTGCACCTGCAACGGTACTGTGTCCGCCGCCGCCGAGATACTCCATAATAAGCTGTACATTAATATCACCGAGCGAACGGGCGCTTATACCCACGCCGCCGTCCTGCGCATATACGACTATCGATGCACGAATATCACCTATATTAAGCATTTCATCAGCCGCCTGTGACGCTATCACTCTTATATTGGGATACTTTGTGTAACACTTTGCGACTGCAATCTGCGATACTATAATTTTCGACGTCTTTACAATATCGGCTCTGTGGTCATAGTCCTCTTTATTCACGTTAAACAGCTTTTTGACGTCTGCCGTATTCAGTCCCAAACGTCTTAAATATGAAGCCGCCTCAAATGTTCTGACACCTGTTTTTACTATAAAGTTCTTTGTATCCATCAAGATACCCGTATACAAACACTCCGCCTCAACAGTTGTAAGTGAACTTCCCAAATTCATATATTCCAATAATTCAGTAGCCATTTCACAAGTTGACGACGCATACGGTTCGTGATAAATAAGCGAACAAGGATTAATAAAATCAGTCGAACGTCTGTGGTGGTCGATAAGCACAACCTTACTTGCCTTTTCTATAAGTTTCGGGCATGGCAACATTGACGGTCTGTGCGTATCAAGCACAACTATCAATGTATCTGATGTAACGTTTTCGACTGCGTCGTCATTGCTTATAAACATACCTCTGTACTCACTCATTGCACGAAGATCGTCATACATTTTTTTTATGGCCGGTGAATTGTTGTCATAGACAATATACGGCTTTTTGCCGAGCGTTCTGACTGCTCTCTGCAAGCCTACCGCCGCACCGAAGCAGTCATAGTCCGCACCGGAATGTCCCATAAATATTACTTTGTCGGAATTTTTTATAAAGTCTTTTAATGCAACAGCAATAGCTCTTGTTTTAACTCTTGTACTCTTTTCGTAATCACGAGCCTTACTGCCGTAAAATTTATACTGTGTATCGTCCTTTATGCTGACTTGGTCGCCTCCGCGTCCGAGTGCCATATCAAGTGCATTTCTTGCGTACATATCATTTTCCGACAGACTTCCGCCTACACCGATACCGATACTGATACTTACCGGAAGTTTCATATCTTCACCGACTTTTCTCACTTTATACAATATATCAAACTTTTTACTGACATACTGAGCAAGATAGCGATGTTCAAAGAACATATAAAATCTGTCTCGGTCGGTTACTTTTAAAAGTGCATTCGATTCGTCTACCCATTCATTGATACATTTTCTTATTTGTGCCAAAATCTGTTGTTGCTCGTTGTCATTGACACGTTGCAATACATCGTCATAATTATCAATATTGATAATCGCAACATCTGTTTTTTCGTTAACGTATTTTCTTTTTAATTCATATTCAACAGTTCTGTCAATAAGATAAATATATACGGATACCTTATCCTCATCTTCGGAAATACTTATATTTCTGTTTCTGATTGTATTTGCAATAAGCAAATATCGCTTATCGTCAATTCGTATACGTTTTTCATAGTGTGAGGCTGATTTTAAAATTTCTCCCCACTTTATATCGGATATTGAATTTTCGAGTTTTGTGTCAAAAAGGTCCTTATTAAAAAACAATTCCGAAAATTTGCCGTTGTACCAGCATATGGAACCGTCTATATGCACAACAACGATAGGTATAGGAAAAGAGTCCATAATATTTGCCGAAATCGAATTTGAGCTTTTCGCCATAATTTCAAGAAAGTTATTAACACTCTCATTTCTTTTATTTCTTATAAAAATAACCGCACTAAATGCTATTATCCCCGCAATTATCTCTAATATTGCTATAACCTTGCCTTTAATCGCATAACTGAGTACACCGCTTATGATCAAAAGCAGTGCTGATGCAAATGCTATCTTAATGCAAGTTTTAACAACTTGTCCGTAATGTTTTCTCATAAGTCCCTCCAAAGTGCATTGATGCACTGTAAGCCTTAGCGGCTCTTTAAATATTTCTTTAGTTCCGACATATCCGAAAATTCTATCTCAAGTTCGTGTCCGTTTTCTTCACCTATGCCGAGAAGTTCGGAAATTTTTTTATCTATGCTTGCATAACCGATTCCCAACCGCCTTGCAAGTATGTAATCCATAGCAATAACCGTTGCTATTTCATTTGTAACACTCTCATAATCGCCTATTTCGTCATAGTCCGCAAGAGTCCTGTAAAGATGTGCTATCTCCGATAAAATCTCACCTTTTATCATATCAATAGCTTTTAGATTTGTTGAAATGTTCATAATGATGCCTCCAATGATGTAATTAATTTTGTGTAGTCCTATCTGATACTATATTCTACCACAAACTTCATATCAAGTCAACATCATTAAAGAACTTTGCCATAAAGCAACAAAAACACTCTTTATGAGTGTTTTTGTTAGCATACTATATATTTTTCGCAATAAGTTTAGCCATTTCTTTACAGCCCACTTTTTTCATACCGTCTGACATAATATCGGTTGTTCTGTAATTTTGGTCAAGCACCTTATCTACTGCGTCATTTATTGCCTTTGCTTCTTCTACAAGACCGAATGACATTTCAAGCATCATAGCGGCTGAAACAATGGTTGCAATAGGGTTTGCAATATCCATACCTGCAATATCAGGAGCACTGCCGTGAATCGGTTCGTACATACCGCATTTTGTTGCGCCAAGTGACGCTGACGGCAACATACCGATTGAACCTGCAATAGCACTTGAAAGGTCTGAAAGAATATCTCCGAATATATTTGATGTAACAATTACGTCAAATTGTGCCGGATTAATTGCAAGCTGCATAGCGGCATTATCAACATACATATGAGTAAGCTCAACTTCAGGATAGTCTGCCGAAAGCTCAATCATAGTCTTTCTCCAAAGTCTTGAAGATTCAAGTACATTGGCCTTATCAACAGATACAACTCTCTTATCTCTAAGCATAGCCGTTTCAAATGCAATTTTACCTATTCTCTTGATTTCTTCAACTGAATACTTTTCTGTATCCGACGCCCATGAGCCATCCTCGGCTTTTTTTCTTTCACCAAAGTAAATACCGCCTGTAAGTTCGCGGACAACCATTACATTAAGTCCTTTTTCAAGCTTTTCGTCTTTAAGCGGTGACGCGTCCTTCAGCTGTGGCTTTAGGATTGACGGACGAAGATTTGAATATAATTCAAGAGCCTTTCTTATGCCCAAAAGTCCTTTTTCAGGTCTGTTTTCAGACGGTTGTGAATCCCACTTCGGACCGCCGACTGCACCTAAAAGCACACTGTCTGATTTTTTACAAATATCAACTGTTTCCTGTGGAAGCGGTACGCCGTACTTATCTATGGCACAACCGCCCATATATACTTCCTGATAATTAAATTTGTGTCCGTACTTTTTGCTTACCGCGTCAAGAACTGTAACGGCACCCGATACGATTTCAGGACCAATTCCGTCACCCGGTATAAGTGCAATATTAAATTCAGCCATTTTATTACATTCCTTTCTTTATGTACTCAACCAAACCGCCTGCATTGATAATGCCCTGCATAAATTCAGGGAATGCAACTGCTTGATAAGTCTTATTCTTTGTCTTGTTTGTGATAACGCCTGTATCGAAATCAACTTCTACTTCATTGCCCTCGTCTATATCCTCTGACGCCTCGGCACATTCAAGAATAGGAAGTCCGATATTAATTGCGTTACGATAGAAAATTCTTGCAAAATCCTTTGCGATTACACATGAAATACCGCTTGCTTTTATAGCGATAGGTGCGTGTTCTCTTGATGAACCGCAGCCGAAGTTTGCACCACCTACCATAATGTCGCCGTCTTGAACTTTATTTACAAATTCTTTATCTATATCTTCCATACAGTGTGACGCAAGTTCCTTATGGTCTGTTGTGTTAAGGTATCTTGCCGGAATTATTACGTCTGTATCAATGTTATCTCCGTATTTAATAACTTTTCCGTTTGCTTTCATATTAATCCTCCGTTCCAAACTCAACTCAAAATCAATTTTAAGTTGTGAAGTTTATTTTTTACATCACTTCTTCAGGTGCTGTTATCTTACCCGTTACAGCACTTGCGGCCGCAACTTCAGGACTTGCAAGATAAACTTCACTGTCAACGTGTCCCATACGTCCGACAAAGTTTCTGTTTGTTGTAGAAACACATCTTTCGCCTTCTGCCAAAATACCCATATGACCGCCAAGACACGGTCCGCAAGTAGGTGCCGAAATTACACAGCCTGCCTCAACAAGTGTCGATAATGTACCGTCTTTTAATGCTTCAAGGTAAATTGCCTGTGTTGCAGGGAATACGATAACTCTTATACCCTTTTTAACGTGCTTACCCTTTAGAATTTCAGCCGCATGACGTAAATCCGAAATACGTCCGTTTGTACATGAACCGATTACAACCTGGTCAATTTCAACATCGCCCCAGTTTTCCGGTGTTCTTGCGTTTTCCGGCAAGTGAGGGAATGCAACCGTATGAGGAACTGTTGCAAGGTCAATGTCTATTGTCTGTACATATTCAGCGTCATCATCAGCTTTAAATACTGTATATTCTTTGTCCGAATGGTCTTTCATATATTCAACAGTCAAATCGTCAACTTCAAATATACCGTTTTTAGCACCTGCTTCAATAGCCATATTTGCGATTGAGAAACGGTCGTCCATAGTAAGAGTGTGCATACCCTCACCTGTAAATTCCATTGACTTGTAAAGTGCACCGTCAACGCCAATCATACCGATTATATGTAAAATAAGGTCCTTACCGCTTGTATATTTGTTAAGTTTACCTGTCAGGTTAATTTTAATAGCCTCAGGAACTTTGAACCAAGCCTTACCTGTTGCCATACCGGCTGCCATATCTGTTGAGCCGACGCCTGTTGAGAAAGCACCCAATGCACCGTATGTACAAGTATGTGAGTCTGCACCGATAACAACGTCACCTGCAACTACCAAGCCTTTTTCAGGAAGAAGTGCGTGCTCGATACCGACTTCGCCGACTTCAAAATAGTTTACAATATCCTGTTCCTTTGCAAAAGTTCTGACCTTTAATGCCTGCTGAGCAGACTTAATATCCTTATTCGGTGTAAAGTGGTCAGGAACAAGAGCAACTTTTGCTTTATCAAATACTCCGTCAAGTCCTATCTTATCAAATTCTCCTATTGCAACAGGAGTTGTTATGTCGTTGCCAAGAACTAAGTTTAAATTCGCCATAATAAGTTCTCCGGCCTTAACACTTTCCTTTCCTGCGGCATTCGCAAGAATTTTTTGCGTCATAGTCATTCCCATAACAAAAACCTTCCTTTCCGAAATGTTTATTTTACTTTTATTACTATTGAATTATAGCACAACAAGTGATATAATTCAAATATATATAATTTATATTATCCATAAAAATAACTTATATGAGGTGTCAAATGTATAACTACGATAATCTTTCCAAATACAAGGTATTTCTGTGTGTTGCCGAGTGCGGCAGTATCTCTCAATCTGCCGAGCAACTTTATATTTCTCAGCCGGCTGTAAGTATGACAATAAAAAAGCTTGAAGAAAGTCTTGGAACAACTTTGTTTTTACGAAAACCGAGAGGTGTTGTTCTGACCGAAAACGGCAGACTTCTTTATGACGGCGTAAAACAAGCATTAAATATGCTCTCCGATACCGAAAGCAATTTAAAGCACCTTGAAAACAACGGCAGACTTCGCATTGCCGCAAGTAATGTGCTTTGCAAGTACCTGCTTATGCCATATCTTCAAAAATTCACCGAAAAATATCCTTTCACCGATGTTTCCATAACTTGTACATCATCTGCAAATGCACATAAAATGCTTGAAGAGTGTAAAATCGACGTTGCGCTTATGGCAAAGCCCGACAACATCAGCGGTCTTGAATATTATCCGCTCGGTGAAATACAGGACACATTCGTCTGTACTCCGTCATACTTGAAACGTCTTAACTGCAACGGTTTTGAAATTTTTGAACGTGGCAATATTATGCTTTTAAACAAAGACAACGTTTCCCGTATGCATATTAACAACTACTATGCCGAAAACAATATCAATCCTACGCATATCCTTGAAGTGAACGATATGGATATGCTTATTGAATTTGCCAAAATCGGCATAGGTGTTTCTTGTGTGGTAAAGCAGTTTGTAAAAAACGAATTATCTAACGGCTCACTTATCGAAATAAATCTGCCTAATGCAATACCGCCACGCGAAACAGGCTTTTTATATAATCAAAATATTCAGCCGTTTAATGATAATATTTTAAGGCTTATCAACATTAATTGATTATAGACAAAACCTTTACGGTTCTGTCTGCTTTATTTTGGGGAGTTTGATGGCGTATCGGAAAGACATCCGATGCTCGCAGAGCGGTTTTGCCGTAGGCAA
>ERZ773228.4536-NODE-4536-length-10382-cov-2.407476_pt1 | contig 10382 bp, 8 predicted proteins | sample MGYA00580524_ERZ773228 | MGnify/ENA primary metagenome ERZ773228 (study PRJEB29015, sample SAMEA2737768) | human gut metagenome | biome: human gut; feature: human-associated habitat; material: faeces | place: China | collected 2012 ...
CTGTGATTGCAGGAAAGAAACAAGGTCGGCTTGGTTGGCGCGGCTCTGCTCTGGCTGCTTCATCTGCTATTTTCAACTCATCATTGGGTGCTGCTTCTGTAATAGAAATTAAATTGCCAATCGGGGGGAGTCGATTCTTGAAAAATGTCCGAGCAGACTATTTGTACCCGCGTACCAATTTTTAATTCCCAATCTTTTTGTTCCTCTGTCAATTCAAACAGCACTTTATCATAGCTTAGTCCTGAATTTTCCTCGATATCAACAAGAATAATGAGAACTAAACTTTCAATCACATTGTCAATGATTGTTCCAGTGAAAGTAATACTATTTGGAATGACAATTTGCTCTGGTTCATTCGGATCTGCTTCTTTGTAATTATCCTCTATAACAGGTGCGGCACCGATTGCTTCGCTATCAGGACGATTTATAAAAGTATCTTCGTCGCTGATTTGGTAATCATCAAAGGACGCAAAGAAGCTGGTTTTTGCAAGAAAAACGGACTGTAGCAATATCTTTGCCAGAAAGATAGAACATCAACGGCTGTCCTTTCATCTCTCCGCTATCGCTGATTGTGCCGCTATTCATTACTGCTCCGGCTGTAGTAATTTCTTCATCTGTGCCATAAGCGTAAGCCGATACAATCATGCCGCCAGAAAAAGGAGCAAGTATGCCGCCTACGGCAATCACGATTGCGAGACAAGCCGCAACCGCGCCCAATTTAATCCAAAAGGGCTTTTTATTTTTCTGCTCCTAACGCTGTGTTGTTCATAATGGATCTCCATTTCATTATTTCATGTGTTTGTTGCACCTAAAACCATTCACAAATGCGCAAAAAGGACATTCCTAAGTAATTAGGAATGTCCTTTGGTTTCGATGTTACTGTCACGAGTAACAAATTGTTGCACCTGTGCGGTTTTGTTGTACTCATTTTTCCATAACACGTTACAATATTTTATTGAAAATCCAACTATTCTTCTGAGAATAACTGCTGTTTGCGCTGTATCATCTCATCGATTCTCTCGATATACTGCCCGACATCCTTGACATTGTCACAGCGTTCGATTCTGCCATCGCCATAGACGCGTTTGGAGATGGTTCCTGCACCGAGTGCCATGATCGTCTGGACCTCCTCCATAATTAAAATATTATAAATACCCGCCTTCCCCGGTTTTGCATAGCCGACATTTTCGAAATTGCCGGACATATTTTTCTGTCGGTACAGATAATACGGTTCCATGCCCATCTGCTTTGCCCCCCGGGCAGCGATCGCCATCGTTTCGTCCGTGTTGTGCAGCGTGCTGATGCCATGCTCCAAAATCCACTGGCTCAGCCTGGAAGCCCGCTTAATTGCAAGAGAATGTACCGTCAGACTGTCGGGTCCAAGCTCCTGCACTCGGCGAATGGTCTCTTCCACATCTTCCTTTGTCTCCCCCGGCAGCCCGAGAATCAGGTCCATATTGATATTATCAAAGCCTTCCTCCCGCGCCAGCCGAAATGCCTCAACCGTCTGCGCCACAGTATGCCGCCGGCCGATCAGGTCAAGGGTTTCCTGCTTCATCGTCTGTGGATTGACCGAAATCCTCGTCACACCATAACGCTTCATCACACGCAGTTTCTCTGCCGTAATACTGTCCGCGCGCCCTGCTTCTACCGTAAACTCCCGCACCTGTGACCAGTCAAGCGTATTTTGAAGCTTCAAAAAAAGCCGCTCCAATTCCTCTGGTTCCAGTGTAGTCGGCGTGCCGCCGCCAATATAAACGCTGTCCAAAACGCGGTCTGCGCAGGTTTCTTTTACGAAATCGATTTCCTTTTCCACGGCGCTTAAATAGTCGCTCACGCGATTTTTCCATGCACAGATCGGAAAAGAGGTAAAGGAACAATACAGACAGGTCGTTGGGCAGAACGGAATCCCGATATAAAGGCTGTATCCTTCCTCATAATGAATTCCGGATAAAATCTGCATTTCCCGTTTGGCAATGTCAATCGACAGCTCCGTTTTTTCTTTCGATGCCAGATAGGTATGCTCCATATAGGCAACAACTTCCTGTTCTGTTTGTCCCTGTTCCAGAAGCTGTTTCGCAATTTTCGTCGGACGAATACCGGTCAGGGTTCCCCAGGGAAGCGTCTTTTTTGTTTCTTCGGAAAGGAGCGCGTACAAAAGCTGTTTTAAATCGTTTTTAACCGTCCCCCTGTCCTCCGGCGTCTTTAGATTGACTGTTTTAGTCCCTCCATTTTCAATCCCTGCGCAAATGGACGTCTCATCAAATTCCACGAAAAACGCCGGCAGCCCGGCGTCACTTCGTTCTTCTTTGGTTCCTTTTACAAAAACTTTGATCTCCTGCTCCGGATAAAAGGCCTTTACCAGAGAATGGATATCATAGGCATATCTGTCTTCATTTAACGTTACAATAATCATCTTTTTACTGGCAGTAGGGATTGTACTGCTTCTCCCTTCCAATTGTAGTAATATCTCCGTGTCCCGGATAAACTTTTGTATCTTCCGGAAGGACAAAGAGTTTTTCTTTCACAGAGCGTACCAGACTGCTCATGCTGCCGGTCGGGAAATCTGTTCTGCCGACCGATTCCTCAAACAGCGTATCGCCGGAGAATAAGAAACCGCCCTCTTTACAGTAATAGCAGCATCCGCCTACAGTATGCCCTGGCGTTGCAATGACCTGAAATGAAATCCCTGCGGTTTCCACTGTCTGTCCGTCTGTCAGCCATTCATCCGCTTCGATCGTCACGACAGGCGGCATCTGTGCAGACAGGTTTAACTCCGGCGTCCGGCAGATTTTCTTCTCTTCTGTCAGCGCATACACCTTTGCGCCGGATGCCTTTTTTAATTCTGCTGCGCCGCCAATATGATCAAAATGACCGTGCGTCAGAAGAATCACTTCCACAGTAAAGCCCTTTTCGGAGAGCAATTTGAAAATCCCTGCTCCGTTTTCCGCAGGATCGACTACGACCGCCTTTGTCCCGCCTTCCCGGTATAAAAAATAACAGTTTGTTGCGCAGACACCCATCGTCTTTCGCCCAATTTTAATTTCAGACATTCGTTTTCCTTTCCCAGAAGCCAAGCGGCAAATCGCTATTTTCCGATAGCATTGCAAACGTTGAAACGCCGCCAATTCCATATCGGCTTTCCCAATACCTGCTCGTACCTGCCGCCGGCATCGCATCAGCCCGTTGTACGCTCAATATCGATGACGCTTTCGATGTTGCGCAGCTTCGCTACGATCTGATTTAACTCTTCCCTGCTGCTGATCTCAAATGAAGTAGACAATGTAGCAATTCCCTGCTTGTTCGTTCTCGTATTCATCGTCTGGATATCAATATTGCGCTCCGTCAGTGCTTTACTGATGTCTGCTAAAAGTCCGTTTCTGTTATGTGCAAAGATATTGATCTCCGCCATATATTTCTCACCATCTGCTCCAGTATCCGAGGGCTCCCACTCCGCTTCGATGAGTCTGGCACGTTCGATCTCCGGCAGGTTTAATACATTGATACAGTCCGTCCGGTGAATCGAAATCCCCCGTCCTCTTGTCACAAAGCCGACGATCTCATCCCCGGGCACAGGAGAGCAGCATTTGGAAAAACGTACTGCCACGTCATGAATCCCCTTGACCACGATGCCGTTTTTACTGTGGGGGTGCATCTGCTTCGCCTGATTGGCATTATTTTCTGCAATGGAGGCAAGCACTTCTTCATTGGTCATCACCTTCGGATGGTCTTTCTCATAAAGCTCCTGCATCCGATTAGCGATCTGACCTTCCTTGAGCGCGCCGTGTCCGATCGCTGCCAGCACGCTGTCCCAGTCCATAAAGCCGTATTTCTTCATGACAGCTGCCTGATATTCCGGCTTCATAATTTCGCCCAGGTTGATCGAACGTGCCTTACAGTAGGTGTTGAACTGATCCTTGCCCTTAGTGATATTTTCTTCCTTGACTTCGTTTTTGAACCACTGGTTGATCTTGTTTTTCGCCTGCGTACTCTTGACTACCGTAAGCCAGTCACGGCTCGGTCCCTTGGAATTCTGCGAAGTCAGAATTTCCACGCGGTCGCCGTTTTGGATTTCGTAATCGATCGTCACAAGCTTTCCGTTGACCCGCGCACCGATCATCTTGTTGCCGACTGCAGTATGGACGTTGTAGGCAAAATCAATAGGTGTAGAGCCTGCAGGCAAGGTCTTGACGTCGCCGGTCGGCGTAAAACAGTATACGCTGTCGGAAAACAGATCCAGATCGCTTTTCAGCATGTTCATGAATTCTTTGTTATCCGACATCTCGCGCTGCCATTCCAGAATCTGACGCAGCCATGCCAGCTTTTCTTCTTCCTGTGCCTCAACCTTTTTGCCATCGGAGGCTTCTTTATATTTCCAGTGGGCGGCGATACCGTATTCCGCCACACGATGCATTTCATAAGTTCTGATCTGAATCTCGAAGGGCTGCCCGGAGCTTCCAATCAACGTCGTATGCAGAGACTGATACATGTTTGCCTTGGGCATCGCAATATAATCCTTGAAACGCCCCGGAATCGGCTTGTACATCTCATGGATCACGCCCAGCGCCGCATAACAGTCCTTAACCGTATCTACGATAATCCGGACAGCAAACAGGTCATAAATCTGGTCGATGGTCTTATGCTGGTTCTTCATCTTTTTGTAAATGCTGAAGAAATGCTTGATACGACCGTCAATCTTAGCTTCGATTCCCGCCTTTTTGATGTGCTCGGAAACCTCGTCCACGATTCCCTGAATATACTTTTCGCGCTCGCTTTTGCGCATCGCGATCTTGTCCACCAGATCATAATAAACGTCCGGTTCGAGATATTTTAACGAAAGGTCGTCCAGTTCTACCTTGATCTTGGAAATACCGAGACGCTGTGCAATGGGCGCATAGATGTCCATCGTCTCCCGCGCAATCCGGATCTGCTTTTCGTGGGGCATATGCTTGAGGGTGCGCATATTGTGGAGGCGGTCCGCCAGCTTGATCATGATTACGCGGATATCCTTCGCCATCGCCATGAACATCTTGCGCAGGTTCTCCGCCTGCATCTCCAGCTGTGCTTCTGTCTTATTGCCGGAATTGTCCGCAAGATGCAGATGCTGCAGCTTGGTCACGCCGTCCACCAAAAAGGCAACGTCCGTTCCGAACTGTTCTCCAACCTGTTCGACCGTCATCACGGTATCTTCCACCACATCGTGCAGAAGTCCCGCCACGATCGTCTCCTTATCCAGCTCCAGATCCGCTAGGATAATCGCCACGCACAGCGGATGGATGATGTAAGGTTCGCCGGATTTACGCACCTGTCCCTGATGGGCGTTATCTGCCAGCCGATACGCTTTTTCAATCATGGAAATATCATCCGAAGGATGATACTTGCGCACCCGCTCGATCAGGTCCTGATATAGTTCTTCCGGGCTTATAAATTCCTGAATGCTCTCAATTCGTCCGTCATCCAGCACCAGCTTGGTTTTCGGCTCTTTTGATCTGTCTTCCGTTCTATCCATCTTCCGCACACCTTACCATCGTCCAGTTTTATCAGTTTCTGCCAAAAAAGAGTTACGTCGTAACTCTTTTTCGAAAATCAATTATTTGCCTTCATATACAATTGCGGAATCCAGACGATATCCTGCAATTGCTTCTCTTCCCTTCAGCCCTGCCAGCTCGATCAAAACCAACACGCCTGCAACCTCGCCGCCCAGTCTCTCTACCAGGGAGATCATCGCCTGAGTCGTGCCGCCGGTTGCGATCAGGTCATCTACGATCAGCACTTTCTGTCCGGGTTTAATAGAGGTTTTGTGCATTTCGATCACTGCCGTGCCGTATTCCAGAGAATATTCCTGAGACACGGTTTCACAGGGCAGCTTGCCCTTTTTGCGGATCAGTGCAAAGGGCTTATGCAGGTTATATGCGATGGGTGCACCGAAAATAAAGCCTCTGGACTCTGCGCCTACGACTACGTCAAACTCCAGATCCTTTACCAGATCCTGCATGGTATCGATTGCAAGGTGCATGCCGTCAGCATCCTCCAGCACGCTCGTAACATCTCTGAAAATAATTCCCTCCTGCGGGAAATCCGGTATACTTCTTACATATTCTTCCAGTTTTTTCATTTTCCTATGCCTCTTTTTCTTCTCTTTTCTATAAAATGGAACCCTGTCAAACGGGACTTGTCGATGCTATCATTATATTATTTTCCTTCATTAAAGTCAATACAGCCGAAAGCCCGGATTTTCCCTGCCATGACAGCATCTGAAAAATCCGGGCTTTTTTATTCCTTATTCTGATGAAAAAATGTTATTGTACCAGCCTGTGCTTTGTTTCAACCTCTGCTACGCCTTATAAGTGGTTCACCACACCCGTAAAGAGGATTTGATCGCCTGCGTCTTCGCCGTTTCCGGTTAAAACAAACGCGAACGGGCTGTCAAAGGTAAGCTCTATCGGATCGGTTTCGGGCATCAGCGCCATTTTTTCCAGTCCCATCACAGTAACTGCGGCAGCTGTCAGTCCGTTTTCGTCTACCTCAACCATTGCACTCTGCTGGGCACTCGAAATATAGAGTGCTTCGTTATCCAGCACCTCTGTCAGCGCAGCGTCTGTTGCCTGCATCAGCGGAATCCCCATGGCTTCCAGAGCCTCTTTGATCGAGAATACATTGCTTTCCAGCTTAAACTTGGGCAAAGAAAGCTGTACGCAGCGGTAATCCGCTCCGCTGATTTTCTGCAGCTTTTCTGTCGTCAGGCTCTGCAGTGCCTCTTCCGCACTATAACCGTCTTTGGGCAGGCACAGAACCATCTGCCCTCCGCTTGTCGTCCAGAGCACAACAGCCTGCATTGTCTCGTCCTCATAATAAATGCCGTCGCTCAGCTTCTGATTCATAAACTCTGCATCCTCGTCCTGCTTTGCGCCGTGGAACGTGCCCTCCGTCGTATTTTCTTCTAAAAACTGGTTACTCCAGCTATCCGAAAAATACAACGCATTCGCAATCGCCGCTACCGTATCCGCATCGAAGGAATCCACAATCTCTGTAATCTTTCCATCTGTCTTCTCGGATGCCCAGCTGTTGATGGCATTTGCTGCAGAGGGATCCGAAAAGTCAACGGAAAAGAGTTTTCCATCGTAATTGTCCGAAAACAGCTGTGCAAACGTCTGATTTACCACTGCATCCTTTTGAACGAACAATGCATTTGCGATTTTCAGTGGGCTTTCAAACGTTTCTCCATATTCTTCGAAGCTTTTTCTGCGTTCTTCCTGGGAAAGCCCGGCATTGACTGCCTTTACCATCTGATTTAACGTTTCCGCGTCAATTCCGGCTTCGCCGATGACTTTTAACAGCTGTTCCTGTGTCGCCCCGCTGCAACCGTTTACCAGCGCCGCCAGGGGCAGCCATGCGGAATACGGGGATGCGATCAGGTTCTCTCCCTCTTTTTTCTGCTTTAGCAAAGCCTCCGTAAAGCGCAGCGCAAAGCCGTTCGCCTCATCTTGCGCAACATCCTGATCCTGTGTCTTATCCGCAGTCGTCTGATCCTGATTTTTAGAATCGGTTGTCTCCACAGACTGCGCTTCTTCCGTTTCCGTCCGGGTCTGTGCAGGCTGTTCTCCGATACTCTTTTGTCCGCAGCCGCCAAATAACATTCCCTGTGCCAGCAGGCTCAGGCTCATAAAAAGTGCAAGCATCTGTTTTTTTCTCATATCCGAAAATTCCTTCCTATATGGTGTTGTAAAATCGACAGTTTTTCAACCCTTCCGGCAGGAAATCGTCCTGCCGCAGGATTCTTTTGTGCCCTGCTATCTACATACACGCAGACAGCTGCCGTCCGGTTTCACATAGTTTGAAAATTTTTAAAAAAATTTCAGGTTGCCATATAGTCTGTCCTTCACGATACCAAAACATTCCCGCAGCACATTATTGGGCAGAAAATAAACACCGGAATCCGCAGAAATCCCGACCGGATCTAAAAAGCCCTGCTGTTTTGCCAGCCGCAGGCTTCTGTAAACATGAAAATTACTTGTCACAATTCCGACCTTCTGAACCTCCTGCGGAATCAGATTTCTGGAAAAACGCAGATTTTCTACAGTGTTGGTGGACTGGTCTTCTAAAATCAGCCGTTTTGGGTCAATTCCTTTTTTTACCAGAGCATCATACATTCCCTGTGCCTCGCTGACCGGCTCGTTACTGCCCTGTCCGCCGGACAATACGCAAAGGGTCTCCGGATTTTCTGTCAGATAGGTATATGCCCGACACAGCCGTTTTTCCAGAACGACGCTGGGCCCGCTTTGCTTCATCTGTGCACCCAACACAATAATATAGGAAAGCTGCTGCTCCCCTTTTACAGAAAATGCGCTGCCGATCAGGATCAGCAGCCCGCACAGGCAGGCAATCCCCACGCCTGCAAGCATACCGATTCCCGCCCGCAGTCCGATTGGCAAACGCATCCAGAGCCCTTTTTGTACAAAAAAGCCGAACATACCAAACAGTGCCGCCCCTGCCAGCCAGATCAGGTAAAATTTTGTTCCGGCAGCCTTGGTTGCAACCACACCAACACAATATACCAGACACAGTGCCGCCAGCACATAACAGAGCATCACCATTTTCATTCTCCTCGTCCGCTTCTTCTCCATTTTAATCTCCATTCCGCATACGGTTTAATCCAAAGGGTTTACTCGTTTCGAAACAGATCGTAATTGATCTTTTTGTAAAAGAGACACTCGATTTCCTTTCGGTCTTCCATGTGCAGCCCCAGAATCCACATGATCTTTGCAAGCACTGCTTCCAGCGTCATGTCGTAGGTTTCCAGAAACGGCAGCTGCTCCCGCGCTGCGCGCCCCACCACATAGGTGTCCATGCTGCTGCCCTCATACGTCACCTGCGTCGCCATGATCAGGATCTTTTCATGGGCCTTGTAATGCTGCATTTCCTCTAAAAGTGCCTGACGCAGACGATCCGGCAATCCACCGACGCCGAATCCTTCAATAATAATACAGTCATACACGCTCAAAATATGCGGAATGATCTCCGTGGACATCCCCGGTGTCAGTTTTAACAAAAACACCTTCCGATCCATCCGGTTAAAGAAACGCACCGGACCGCAGATATCCTTCTGGATATAATAGACCACCGTGTTGTCGTGAATCTGCCCAAGCACCGGAAAATTGATGCTGGAAAATGCATTATAGCTGAAGGTTGCCGTCTTTTTCGCCCGCGTTCCCGCAATAATTTTGCCGTCAAACACCAGCATAACGTCCCGGCTTCGGTCGTCAAGTGCGCACCGGATGCTGTCGTGCAGATTTTTCCGCGCGTCGGTGATCTCCTGCAGAATCGATTTCTGCGCGCCGGTCAGGACAATCGGCTTGACAGAATTCTGAATCAGATAGGAAAGCGCCGCAGCCGTATACGCCATCGTATCCGTCCCGTGGCAGATCAGAAACGCGTCGTATAACGTATAGTTTTTCTGAATCAGTCCCGCCAGCTTCAACCACCACGAGGCTTCCATATTCGTCGAATCAATGCTGCAGACCTCGTATGGAACCAGCTCGCAGACATCTTCAAATTCTTTCATATAATCCAAAAAATCGTCGGAGGACAGCACCGGTGCCAGACCGTTCCCGCCATCCTGTGAGGCGATCGTCCCGCCGGTTGTCAGCAATAAAATTCGCTTTTTCATACGTTCCCCATTTCTCAGCGTCTGTCCGTGCTTCCAAATCCGCCATTGCGGACTCCGTCCGCCTCGTCATCCTCCGTGATGCCATACGGCATGAAAATTCCCTGCAAAAATCCCTCGCCCGGATGGATTTCCAGCACCTTGCCCTCGTTGGAATCGTTCGTCAGCTTCGCCATGATATGTCCTTCATTGTCGGAATTATAGTAATCGCTGTCGATAATTCCGACGGTATTATTCAGCTGCAAACGGTACTTAAAGCCCTGTCCGCTTCTGGGAAACAGGCACAGCACCCAGTCCTCGTCCATCCGCGCACGGATTCCGGTCGGGATTTTAATCGTCTCGCCCGGCTTTAACACAAACGCCACCGGCGCAGAAAAGTCATAGCCTGCGCTTCCCGCTGTCGCCCGTTTGGGTTTTGTAATATCATCATAAATTGCACGAATTTCCGCCGTTTCATGGCCTGGGAACGCGTCCGCGAAATCCATTTCATACTGTGCAAAACTCACCTTTTCAAATGCTGCAATTCTTTTCATATTCTTCTCCTGTTGTCTCGCTTCCCGCAGTCGCAACACGAACCGGCAACAGGCAAAGTGCCCGATGCCGGTTCGTGTTTTCACTACGCCTGATTCTGCCGCAGTGTAATTCTGCGCAGAATATTTGTTACAGTTCACCCGCGCCATTCGCAAAAGCGCATCTTCGATGCTCTCCGCTGCTTCGC
>ERZ773228.4537-NODE-4537-length-10376-cov-18.190098_pt1 | contig 10376 bp, 9 predicted proteins | sample MGYA00580524_ERZ773228 | MGnify/ENA primary metagenome ERZ773228 (study PRJEB29015, sample SAMEA2737768) | human gut metagenome | biome: human gut; feature: human-associated habitat; material: faeces | place: China | collected 2012 ...
ACCCCTTGATTTTACTGGGTTTCTCTAACTTTGTCCTTATTATAACGCGCTCATCATCGATTACAATATAATTAAAATAATCTGAAGCAAAATACTTATTATTCAGGTATTCACTCCTGCCTAGTGTTGCAACCGAAGCAAAGATCATAGATTTATCCGTACATTTACTTTCTCCGTCAAAAAAACCATAATCATCTGAATTTCTGACATTTTTAAAAGATTGTGCTGCCTGCTTTAAGATTTCTTCTCTATGCGCCACGAACAATACTCTTTCATAATCCTTTGAATCAAATGCTGCAAGATATGTTTTTCCAACGCCTGTCGCAGCCTGGACTAAGGCTCTTCCTGCCCCCTCTGCCCTGGTATTTTCCAATGCACACAAAGCCTCTATCTGTGCTCCTCTTGGTTCAAATAATGCAAGATTATTTGTAGTTTCGTCATCCTGCAAATCATACCTGTCCAGATCCTTTGATACTGCCGGGCGGTGCCAGTTTTTTGAATATCTTTTTAGTTCATCATCATCTATTACTATGGAATGATGTTCAAACAGATCAAGAAATGTATTGTAAAATTTTTCATAGTTATGAGAATCTGTTTTGCTGCTAAATCGGTAATTCCACTCAATACCAGATGTCAGTGCACTCTTGGAAATATTTGATGAGCCAATGTAGATTGTACTATAATCCTTATAATGAAACATATATGATTTTGGATGAAATGATCGATTTTTTTCATTATAAAAGCGCAGATCTACCTGTTCCCCAAGCTTATGCTTGATAAGATATAATGCTGATGGCTGTGTTATACCAAGATAATTTCCTGTAAGGATTCTGATTTTTGCTCCCCGCTTCAACGCATTGTCAAGTTCACCAAGCAACATCCTGACGCCAGATTCCATCAGAAAAGAAACGACAATATCCACGCTATCAGCTCTTTTTAAACTATTCAGCAGCTGATAATACAGATACATCCTCTTATCCTGGCCTCCAGTAAGTGCATCCGTCCCATATTCTAATTCATTAATATCATCTAATTCTTCTGCAGTATTAAGTTCAGCCATTTTTCCTCTCCACGGCCTGGTCTTACATCACATGTAATCCACTCTTCCTTTAATTTAACATTTTCTATATTCTGGACAAATTCATTAAACTTCTCTTCTGTAAAATCTGTAAAATACCGCCCATTTCTCTCTCCTTCAAAATCGCCATACTTAAAGGATGTATAAATGATACCATCTTTTTTTAATGCCTTTACCATTTTTTCAAACACCGCTTTAAGTTCTCTCTTTGGCAGATGAAGTATTGAAGAGCAAGCCCATATTCCATCGTATTTTTCTATTTCTTCCAGTTCTTTAAATAGCATTTTTTTAACTTTTATACCTGTATAATCACTTGCAATACGACACAATTCCTCTGAACCATCGATTGCATCAACTTGGAAATGTTGACTCAGAAAATACTTAATATCTCTTCCGGATCCACACCCAAAATCAAGAATATATCCCTGCTCAGGCAACAAGTTCTGAAAATGTTTCTGCGTGTCACAGAAATCCACATCCACTGTTGCTTCTGCAAAACTGCGGGCATTCTTATTGTAATAATCTAAAGTTTTAGTTTCACACATATCGATTCTCTATTTCCTTTTTTCAGGATCACTCACGCCCTGTATTTTACCCCTCCATCTTTTGTATAAGTAAAAGTGTTCGTAGATACAGAGCAAAATCCACTTCGGTATAACCATATAACCATTTTATGACTACGGCATACCTCCGAGTAATTCTTTCGATGGAGATTCTGATTTCCTATGCCCCATACAGACATCAAAGATATTCTAGCACCAATTCTCTCAAACGCACTGCTGTATGGCATGGTGAAAGAAAGTGTTTGTTTCCCCTACGAATTTACACTGCTCTCAAACCATCTACCTCTAATGTTTCATTTACACCATGTTTGTTTCCCCTACGAATTTACACTGCTCTCAAACAGAGTGTCATATCTATTATAAATTCACTGAGTTTGTTTCCCCTACGAATTTACACTGCTCTCAAACTCAACAATCGGCACTATGGGTGGATTTGATGTTTGTTTCCCCTACGAATTTACACTGCTCTCAAACTGTAATGTTAGGTGTTCTTGTTTGGTTTAGTTTGTTTCCCCTACGAATTTACACTGCTCTCAAACAGAATCTCACTGTCTGTATAAGCGTTTGCTGTTTGTTTCCCCTACGAATTTACACTGCTCTCAAACCCGCAGTTAGCAATTATACATCTGGCGACAGTTTGTTTCCCCTACGAATTTACACTGCTCTCAAACACAGGAGAGGCGGTTGTAATTGTCGAGAAAGTTTGTTTCCCCTACGAATTTACACTGCTCTCAAACGTCTATACACTCACTAGGTTTATTGCCGTAGTTTGTTTCCCCTACGAATTTACACTGCTCTCAAACCAATCTTCATCGCATATAACAAGGAAGGCAGTTTGTTTCCCCTACGAATTTACACTGCTCTCAAACAGAATCTCACCATCAGTATAAGCGTTTGCTGTTTGTTTCCCCTACGAATTTACACTGCTCTCAAACTTGTTATGACTTCGCAAGTTCATATCCATTGTTTGTTTCCCCTACGAATTTACACTGCTCTCAAACATTTATGTAATAACCCATAGCCAAACATGCGTTTGTTTCCCCTACGAATTTACACTGCTCTCAAACTGTAATGGGAATTTTCTCAATTCTCCATAGTTTGTTTCCCCTACGAATTTACACTGCTCTCAAACCTCAAATCGTCCAAGAATAATATTCTGCAAAATACCCGTGTCCCTTCATAGGTCGTATCACTCATCTTTATATTAGCACAAAATACATTGATCTGCATCCACTATATATCGCTTTTCTAGATCTAATATCGGGTGTTCTACAGAGTCAACTAACAATATTTCATATTGATGAACTATTACAATTTTTAAAAATTCTTTCATTTCATGCTCTGATAAATAGCTTCTTAAATTTGCCAAAACAAACAATTTCTTACTATCATATACACTCACCAATTCAAAATAATCCAGTATTTTTTCTCCGAGATTATCATAAACACTCTCAACTTCGATACCTGCTGATTTCACTAAAGACTCCAGATTTATTTTAGAAAACCCTATATTTCCCACCATATCCGCTGTTAACTCTAATAAATATTTTTCCCAACTCGACAGTGTTGTTGTTGTTTGAGCAAAATGTTGTTCATTGACAGCTATCTTCTGCATCTCATTCATAATTTTTGTTAACAACCCCTTCTGGTTCATGTCAAAAGGAATAAATTGGGAAATCAGCTCCACATTTTTTGATAATGGAATTATTTTGTCATTGCAAGACAGTACTATCTTTCCCACATTTCCTCGCAATTGTTCAGCCATATCGTTTAAAATGCTACACCACACTGCTTGATTTTCAATCACTAGAGATTGGCATTTTTCCTTTCCAAGCTCCAGCAAACAATCTATTTGTGGAATAAACAACTTCATAGAATTACCAACCTCTCTTCTGTATCTATGACATCACTTGTGTATTCTCCAACTACATAATCCATTTTAACAAACTGTTTTTCCGTCACCGTCAATATCTGCACTAATCCCTGTGGTGGTTTGTTTTTATGAATAAGTAATTTAACCGAATTCTCAACAGTTGGGCTTGTTATCATTTTGCAATATACGGATTCCTGCAGCATAACAAACCCGTTTTTTATTAACAATTTACGAAACTGCCGATAATGTCGTTTTTCCTCCACTGTGATTGCCGGCAAATCAAAGAAAACTATCATTCTCATAAATCGAAATCCTGCCATACTTTCTCCGCAACAAATCTCCTAGCTCATACTATAAAATTTAATTCCTGAAGAATCTCCATCATTTATTGCATCCAGAACACTCTTTGTATATATTTTTATTGCATTCATTACAAACTGTTCCTGCCCATCCACTTCAACTCTTTGATCTAACATTTTCCATATTTCATGTTTTTGTTCCTGCCCAAATTCTGTTGGTTTCATCTCATAAACTATCCTGTCAACCAGAACACGAAACGGTTCCATTAAATCACAAGATAAATTAAAATGATTGAACATATTGTTATGAAATATTCCGAGTTGAGTTAAATAACCATTCGCACAAACCTCTCTATTAAATGCTGACAGCAACAAACTGTATCCATAATTTAATGATGCATTTGTTGCTGTATCTGCACTACGTGTAAAGTCCATTCCAAACAAAGCATTAAAATATACTTTTGCCGCATGCCCTTCTCTATTGGTTGCATCAGCCAATTCTATTTGTCCTGTATATCCCGATAACAATATTGCCTGCTCTTCATAACCTGTTTCTCGTAAAAAATCCGCTTGCTTTCTAATCTTCTCACTAACAATGTCACGCCAGATATTATCTTTTATTGTCTGCTCCCACATAATCTGTGTCCGAACCTTTGCTGAACTGTCATGACTCCCATGATGTGGGATTAATTCTGCAATTGGGCTTCGTTTCGAATCACAAAATATAACTTTCACTTTTCTGATGGTCAATTCTTCAATCAATATTCCTGTCAGTGAGACAGCAGGATTCTCAATCATGAGAATTGCTACCTCATCTAACAGAATGCGTTTTGTATCCAGACTGCGGACAACAAGATACCCCATCTTATAGTCTAACTTTGATTGACTTTCTATTACAACAATACGCCAACTCATAGATACTCCAATATATTCTCTGACACTACTTCCCAAAGACCCGATGCCGATTGATCAATAATGCGGACATCTGTGTAATTCTTTTTCCAATTTGAAATTGTACTACTAAAACTAACCGTTGCTGCACTATGTGATTTCCCACCGATTAATGTCAAATCGCACCCTGATGTCATTCTTCCAAATACCTGATGAATATTCAACAGAACCTGACACTGTTCTATCACACTACAGTCTATAAATTTTTCTCGTCCCTCTATAAGTGTCTGTATTGGTGCGTTTATTCTCTTTCGATATATAGAATTCTGTAGCTTATCTAAATATAAATCATATAATTTCAAATTATCTTCATGATGCACCACATCATAATCAACATCATAAACATAGCTTGAATTATTCTTAACCTTTTCTACAAATTTCTCTACCTTCTTTAAATAATATTTCCAATATTCATCAGAAGAAAATTGCATAATTGGCTGTGCTATCAAACATTTTCCACCACTTGCATTACCGGTAATGCATATACGAAATCCATCTAAAGACAGTATCGTATTTACTTTCCAAGGTCGCATTCCTATAGGGAAATCTATTTCATCCACTGATTTTCCTATAATACGTTGCAAACGGTCTTTTGCATATTCTTTTGCAAATATTTCATCCTCTAAGAAACGATCACCATACAACAGTTCAACTGATAACACCATCAACACTGTCTTTTTTCCACTCTTATATCTGACCGGTATAAAAAACATAACACCCGCCTTATTATATCCACCATATTTCTCAGTTGGCAGACCTGCTTTTAATGGAGTAAGCCCCGGTGCTTTTTTTACTGGATTTTGATCAAATAGTCCTCCTGTTTTAAATGTTGCATACTTCGTGAAATGTGCAGTATTTTTCTTTGCTGTTTTTAAAACTCCTGGCAACATATCCTTATTCCACACTTCTTTTCCGTTACAGTTAACAGTATGTGTAAAAAGAGTTTTTGTTTTTATGCTATAGGATGAGTTTACATTAAACCACTGACGAGAGAAACGCATATGATATACGTTTCCTACAACAATATTCAGATATGCATCTACCGCATGATGCAAATCATTGTAACTACGTGATTTATATAAATCAAATTCATGACGAAAATCCGATATTAATCCAGCTTTTGAATATACAATCTCTGCCTCCGGATATCTCTCCTTCAGTAACTCTGCTACTACTTTTGTTGATTGTGATGTTTCAGTCAACTGGCGATTAATAAATCCATACTTTTCATCTTCTGTAAATGGAGTGGAACGAATCAATCTCTTATACTTCTCATCTGATATTGTTCCAACATGATGCCAGAATGACCATGTTTTCTGCATCTTGTTACGAATCTCTGATTTGATAGGATAAACATCCTTTTTTTCTCCATTGGCAACAGACAACACTAATACTTTATTATTGATAATACTGTCGTCTTTGACGTACGCCTGTGGATAAATATGGTCTATATCATACTCTTTTGATCCAGCCATCAACCGTTCCAGAGAAATCGGCATTCCACTGTATGCACATTTTCCAAACTGCATAAAGTACAAAAATAATCTGTCACTCTGTAATTTGTTATCAACATATTCACCTAATGCTTCCAATTGCTGCTTTAAATCTCTAACATCTTCCTCTTTACATTTATCGTAGTACTCTAGCAACTGCTGTTGACGTGATTTTGTCCTTTTTCCTTTTAGTTCCGGCAAACCACCTCTAGTCATCTCAATAAAAATTTTCTCTGGTTTTCCAAAAGCTTTCACTAAATCTTTTACTATATCAAGCGTACGATAAATAGGTCTTCTTACCGCATTAGAGACATACATTTCATCCAGACGTTCTGACAGTGTCTGTTTTCTTTCTGTATAATAATCTGATTTAAACTCCAAAATTGTATCAGCAAAAGTATATCGTTCTGACAAAAGTTCCATCAAATTGTCGTTACTTTCCCACATCATACTAATGATAGTTGCCACTTCTCCTGTTTCTTTACATGCCCCCTCTATCCCTGTCAAAAATGTACGTGACAATCTTCCAAAATCTTTAATTTTGACTTTACAGATATATTTAATATCAGCTTCCGTTAAATGAGGATATTTCGCTCTTAGCCACTTTGCAACACGTCCCTTATCTTCTGCATAAGAAGCTCTTTCAATGATTCTTTCTACATCTGCTTCATTTAATATCTTTTGTTCCAATAGTCTTCGAAATGCTATATGTGACGACAAAGACGACTTGATTTGAATATCGATACCACTTAGAGTTTCCCTGCGATTTTTTTCCAACTGCCCATTACTGATCAGATACTCCTCTATCTGACTTCTTTTCACTTTTTTATATTTTAAAAACAAATCAGAATAAATTCCCTGCTTAGCTCCTACAGAAATCTTTCTGCCATCCACTTTTATATTATTTATTTCATTGAGTACCATGAATTTCTGATAACACAGTGAATCTTTTGGCAATACTGATTCTCCTGGAAGATATGTACACTGATTAGTCATTTTCTTAATAAATGCCTCTTCACTTGCATCATCATCAATCATATTTTCGTAATTCCATGGCAAAATCTTTCCTGATTTGCGATCTATCCATGCAAACTCAGAATGCTTATTTAAAGGTCCTACATAATATGGAATCTTAAATTTAAAAATACTGATTATTTTCTCTGTATTTGAAATACCATCCTCTTTTTGATTCAAAAATGGTAAATATTTGGCAGCATTCTCCAAAATTTTCTTTAGTTCATACTCATATAATTGATGTGGAATTACTCGGTTATCTGTATTTCTCTGTTTTGGTAAGAATTGACGCAATCCCAATCTATTGTCCATATCCTGATAAATAATTTCATCTTCTTTATCGGGTTTTATTGAATTTATTATTTTGATCAGGAATTTTGAAAATGTTTCTGTATCTGCTTTCTTTTTTATCTGACCATCCAATTTATTATTATAATGATAAGAATAAGCCACATAATTATCTTCTCTTGCATCTTTAAAAATAGCATTATACTTTTCAGGACAATATTTTCTAATAAAATATTTCAGTGTAGCAAGATCTTTTTTATGTTGTTCATATATTGCAACCTTTGCTGTCGAGATATTAGTAAGTCCATTTTGTCCATCCAAAATATCTGCCAAAACACTCCAATCATGAAGGCTTCTCAAGACAGCAATCAACTCATAATCTTCCCCAATATTGATCATTATTTCAGCTAGTTTATCATCATCCATCTCAAGAGAAACTGAACCAAAATCTTCATATTCTTCTTTTCCGTATAAATCACGAAGTTTACAAGTTCCTCCAGCCAGCAAACGAATGATACAATACTCACTATATAAAAAGGTTTCCCTCACATCTTTGCTTGGTTTTCTATTGCCAAGCATAATTTCTCCAAGTCGATTGTGTTTCTCAGTAACACCAATATGCTCCTTTAGTATTCCACCAACTAATTCAGCATCTTGTATCCATGGATTTTCACAACCATTATCTATAAAAAAATGTAAAAACTTTTGGTAAACAGACTCAATGTCAATTAAAGAATCTATGTTATCAACACTCAACTGACTCAGAAAATGCCCTCTGTGAGCTACCAGCCATGCACAAGCTAAATAAACCAGACGTATATCATGCTCTTCTTCATTCTCCATCAATTCACAAATCAAATGATGAATTGTAGGATAATCTCTCATGTATTGAACGTCGGTATATTCCTCTTCGTTAAAATAAATATATCGATCATCCGTATCATCTCGCCAGCGATAGCTTTCTGATAATCTTATAAAAAAACGGGGATCAATATTCGCTATTTCTTTAGCAAAAATCTCCTGAAGAAGTTTCACTCTCTGTTGGCGGCGATCTAATCTTCGTCTTGCAGACCGAAACCCTCTACGTTCATCGCACAATGATGCAGAATCAAACACATGGCTTCCCCATGCATCATTTCCGTGAAATCTTAATAAATGATACTGCTCATCTGTAACAGCATATCCTATTGAATCCGTTCCAATATCCAGTCCTAAGTAATACCCCATTTTCCCCTGTTTCATTTGACAAATCTCCTTTTTTGCGTTATTATGCAATTGTAAATCGTAGTTCCCCTACGAATTTACACTGCGAGTTCAAATAAAAATTTATTCAATCCACTGGTTTTTCCAGCTGCACAGTGTGTGCATTTAAGATTTAAACTCACCTTAAGAAATTAAGGTGTTTTTTATTATACTTTTTATATTCTTTTTTATCAACCAGAGAAGCATCTTTTCTGTCGCATCATCTATACCCGTGGTGATTATTCCGCACACCTTATCGGCTTTACCAATCTTCTCCGTACTCATCCATTGCATCATCTACGCCATCAGCATAATCGCTGTCACTTTCATATCTGTCATAGTCATAATCGCCATCCATATAGATATCATCATAGCCATCATCATAAGAGTCATATGTGCTCTTCTTTGTTGTTGTACTTTTCTTTGTGCCGCTGCTATAGGATGACTTGTTTGTGGAATTTGATTTACTTTTGTAACTACTGCTTGAACCAGAGCTACTTGTACTACTCTTGGAAGTACTGCCAGACGATTTATTACTATATGAAGAACTGCTATGGGATGTACTGCTTCCCGTATATGGTTTATGCATATAACAATAACTGCTTCCACTTGCCTGCTTATTATCACATCCTGACTTAATGCACTTAGGCTCACTTGCTTCACCTATTGAACCTATTACATACAGAACACCTATTATCACAAAGAATATTGCCAGTACCTGTCCGAATGAATTTTTTCTCATACAAATCAGCCTCCCTTGCAAAAAAATCAGTCAAAATCATAATCATCCGGGTCTAACCCTGCTTCTTCCAATGCCTCTGCTCTGTCATCAGGATCCATAAGTTCTAATTCATCTACATCAAGTCCTGCTGCCATAGCATCAATCTCAAAATCCTCCCTTGTGTCATCATCGAAGTCTCCGGCATTTCCAAATAATGCTTCATGTTCTTCCCTGCTGGTGCAAAGCATTTCTCCTGCAAACATCATTTCCGCGCCATCTATTTTGCCATCGCCATTTAAATCCATCCAATTTTTCATTGCCATACCTCCTGTAATCAAGAATTATCAAGGTTATTCGTTTTTTTCTGATTATATAGTACTACTTATGCTGTCCTATAATCATCCCTTGTATATCGAACTTTTGTTTTGACTGCCACCTCACCTGTTTCAAAAAAATAAGAACCAGTAAGAATTTATCTCTTATCTGATTCTTATTATAAAAACTAAGGTGTCCCATAAACACACCTCGCATATCGAATTTTTGTTCTTATTTTTTATATTGTTTTATCAATCTGTCAATTTCAGCATTCATCATTTCAACAACATTATCTGGTCCAGCAAGCGTTACTCCATCACCAAGACCTATGATCCACGCTAAAAACTGCCTGCTGACTGCAACCTCAACATTGACTACAAAGCGTTTATCATCCAATCTGATCATTGACACATCTTTTCCAAAGCGGTCTATCATTACACCAGCAAAAGAATTGTCGCACTCAATGCGCACCCACTCTTCTTTACCTCCATACATGCCAAACATTTTTCTGGCATATGCAGCCATATCAAATGATTTGA
>ERZ773228.4542-NODE-4542-length-10363-cov-2.993500_pt1 | contig 10363 bp, 7 predicted proteins | sample MGYA00580524_ERZ773228 | MGnify/ENA primary metagenome ERZ773228 (study PRJEB29015, sample SAMEA2737768) | human gut metagenome | biome: human gut; feature: human-associated habitat; material: faeces | place: China | collected 2012 ...
AAATGCGTTCCGTGCCGTGTAGGGCTTGGACAGTTAGAAAATCTTTTAGAGGATGTGTTGAACAACAGAGCAACATTAGAGACTTTACATCTCATAAAGGAAACCGCACGAAATATTCAGGTAACCGCAGACTGTGCCATAGGTTTTGAATCTGCAAGGATGGTATTAGTCGGATTAGAGGGGTTCAAAGAGGATTACCTGTCTCATATTCAGAATAAACGGTGTACGGCATCGTTTGAGCAGCCGATACCATGTATCACACTCTGCCCGGCAAAGGTAGATATTCCGGGTTATGTAGCACTTGTGGGAATGGGAAGGTATCAGGATGCAGTAAAACTCATCCGCAAGGATAATCCATTCCCGACAGCATGTGCATTAATCTGTGAGCATCCATGTGAGGCGAGATGCCGCAGAAATATGATAGACAGCTCGGTCAATATCCGTGGACTGAAACGTTTTGCAGTAGACCATGCAAGGGCAGATCAGGTCGAGGTACCAAAATGTGCAGAAGCTACAGGAAAGAAAATTGCCATTATCGGTGCAGGTCCAAGCGGACTGACTGCTGCTTATTTCTTACAGCTTATGGGACATCAGACGGTGGTATTTGAGGAAAAAGAGCAGCCGGGAGGAATGCTTCGTTACGGAATACCGAGTTATCGTTTTCCAAGAGAACGTTTACAGGAAGATATTGATGCAATTTTATCTACCGGTGTGGATTTACGATGTAATACCGAAATCGGTAAAGATATTACTTATGATGAATTAAAACAGGAGTATGATGCAGTTTACATCGCAATCGGTGCTCATACCGATAAAAAATTTGAGGTAGAAGGTGCTGACAGTAAGGGCGTCATTTCAGCAGTAGATATGCTGAGAAATATCGGCTATGGAAAGTATCCTGATTTCAGAGGAAAAAGAGTCGTTGTAGTCGGCGGAGGAAATGTGGCGATGGACTGTGCCAGAACCGCAATGCGGTGCCATGCAGAAAAAGTCAGCATTGTATACCGCAGACGGCAAAAAGATATGACAGCGTTAGAAGCAGAAATCGAAGGAGCCATCGCAGAAGGAATTGAGCTTTTGACATTACAGGCACCGAAACGCGTAGAAGCAGATGAGAAAGGGAATGTTGCTGCACTCTGGACACAGCCGCAGATCAGCGGTTTATATGACAGTGCCGGAAGACCAAGTCCGAACAGGGCGAAAAAACCGGAAGAACGGTTAGGCTGTGATGTCATTTTAGTGGCGATCGGACAGGAAATTGATTCAGAACATTTTGAAGAATCCAATGTACCGGTCAAACGCCATCGCATTGTAGCAGATGAATTCGGGGCAGTTCCGGGAGAAGAAGGAATCTTCTCCGGCGGAGATTGTGTATCCGGTCCATCTACCGTGATCCGTGCGATCGCGGCAGGAAAAGCAGCGGCAGCAAATATCGATGAATATCTTGGCTTCCATCATGAGATGTCAACAGATGTAGAGATCCCACAGCCAAATCTCAATGATAAGCTGCAGAGTGGAAGAATTCATCTGACCGATAGAGAAGCCTGTGAACGTAAAAAAGACTTTGAAGGAGTGGAATACTCCATGAGTCTTGAAGAAGCAAGACAGGAATCAGCAAGATGTTTACGTTGTGATAAATTTGGATGTGGAGTGTTCAGAGGAGGCAGAGAGAGCATATGGTAAAATTATGGATAGATAATCAGGAAGTAAATGTAGAAAAAGGAACAACCATTTTAGATGCAGCAGCATCCGTAGGAATCAAGATACCGACCCTTTGTTTTTTGAAGGATTTGAATGAAATCGGTGCCTGCCGTGTCTGTATTGTAGAAATTAAAGGAAAAGATGCCTTAGTAGCTGCGTGTAATACCCTAGTGGCAGAGGGGATGGAAATCTATACAAACAGCAAACGTGTCATGAATGCAAGACGCACCAATGTCGGACTGATCTTATCCCAGCATGACTATCGCTGTGCTACCTGTGTCCGAAGCGGTAACTGTTCCCTGCAAAAATTAGCAAATGATTTAGATATTTTAGAGGTACCTTTTAAAGAGGAGTATGAGGAACAGGAATGGAACATGGATTTTCCACTGATCCGCGATGCTAAAAAATGTATCAAATGTATGCGCTGTGTACAGGTCTGCGATAAGATTCAGGGAATGAAGGTATGGGATATTATCAATACCGGAAAACGAACAAACGTAGGATTGCGAGAGGGCATGTCCATTGAAGATGTGAACTGTGCCTTATGTGGCCAGTGTATCACACACTGCCCGGTTGGCGCCTTGAGAGAACGCGATGATCTAAACGAACTGGTTTATGCCATTGCAGATAAGAAAAAAGTTGTTGTGGCACAGATCGCACCGGCAGTCCGTGCAGCCTGGGGCGAACGGTTTGGCTTAAAACGGGAAGATGCTACGGTCAAACGGTTAGTGGCAGCCCTTCGAAGAACCGGGATCGACTATGTATTTGATACGAACTTTACTGCGGATTTAACGATCATGGAAGAAGCAAATGAGTTCATCGAAAGACTGAAAAATAAAGATAAATACAAATTCCCGATGTTTACGTCCTGCTGTCCGGGATGGGTACGCTTTGTAAAATATGAATATCCGGAGCTGCTGCCGAATCTTTCCACTGCAAAATCCCCGCAGCAGATGTTTGGAGCAATTGCAAAAACCTACTATGCACAGCAGTTAGGTGTGGAGCCGGAAGAAATCTACTGTCTGTCGATCATGCCATGTACAGCGAAAAAATACGAAAGCCAGATGGCGTGTATGGATGTGACGGGAACCGGACCGGACGTAGATTCTGTTATCACCACGAGAGAGGTAGGACGTCTGATCCGTGCAGAGCATATTCAGTTAGAGCATTTAAAAGAAGAGGAGTTTGATGAACCATTGGGATGCGGAAGCGGAGCTGCTGTTATCTTTGGTGCGACCGGCGGTGTTATGGAGGCGGCACTTCGGAGTGCCTACTACTTCTTAACAGGAGAAAATCCTGCACCGGATGCATTTAAAGTTGTCCGTGGACAGGATGGAGTCCGGGAAGCCGAGGTAGAGATCGCAGGCACAAAAGTAAGAGCTGCCGTAGTCAGTGGTCTTGGCAATACCAGACGTTTGATCGAGAGAATCAAAAAAGGCGAGGCAGAATATGACTTTGTAGAAGTCATGGCATGTCCGGGCGGATGTGCCGGCGGCGGTGGCCAGCCGATCCATGACAATTTAGAATTGGCAAAAGAGCGTGGAGATGTCCTCTATGAACTGGATGCAGAAAACGAGATCCGTTTTTCCCATGAGAACCCGGCAGTACAGGAATTGTATCGCAGCTTTTTAGAAAAACCACTGTCTCATAAATCACACGAGTTGTTACATACCGACCATTCTCTTGGCATATAGTAAATGGAAACGGTACGGAAAGAATGAGTTAAGTGAAAAAAAATCCATTCAAGCAAACGAAGATCATCGTTCTATGCATCAGTCTGATCTTAACAAGTGTGGTGTTAGAGGTTTTTGCAAAAGAACATCAGGATAGCCTTGGACTCTATGCCAAGTCTGCCGTCTTAATGGACGCAGACAGCGGCAGAGTCCTCTACGGCAAAGAAGAAGAAAAGTTTTTAGCAAATGCCAGCACCACAAAGATCATGACATGCATTCTGGCAATTGAAAGCGGCAGGTTAGACGAGACGGTAACCGTCAGTCAGCATGCCGCGTCTATGCCAAAAGTCCATCTTGGAATGACAACCAAAGATACCTTCTTATTAAAAGACCTGCTCTATTCGCTGATGTTAGAATCACATAACGATTCCGCAGTTGCGATCGCCGAGCATGTTGGCGGGAGTGTGGAAAAATTCGCAGAGATGATGAATGAAAAGGCAAAAGAAATAGGATGTGAACATACACATTTTATCACGCCAAACGGATTAGACGCAAAAGACGAAACAGGTTCTCATGGAACAACGGCAAAAGACCTTGCCACGATCATGAGCTACTGCATCAAAAACGATACGTTTTTAAAGATCACACAGACAAAGCAGTACAGCTTTCTGAATGTAGAGGGAAGCAGAAGTTTTACCTGTAATAATCACAATGCATTTTTACAGATGATGGATGGCGCACTGTCCGGAAAAACCGGATTTACGGCAGATGCGGGATATTGCTATGTCGGAGCTTTAAAAAGAGGAGAGCGGACCTTTGTCGTGTCACTGCTTGCCTGCGGCTGGCCGAATAACAAAAGCTATAAATGGGCAGATACCAGAAAGCTCATGGAATACGGTTTAGAGCATTATGAAAAGGTAAAAGTCAAAGCCAAACAGGAATTAGAGACGGTCCCTGTCATAAACGCCGCTGACAACTCCTATGATCCTGACAAAGAGATTCTGATGCCGGTTCGGGTAAAAGGAAAGGATCTTCGGGTTTTAAAAGACAAGGAAGAAAAAGTGACCGTAAAATGCACGACAAAGAAAGTATTGCAGGCACCGGTCAAAAAAGGAACGGTGATCGGAAAAGCAGAGTACTATATCGGAGAGAAAAAAGCAGTATCTTATCCGATCGTTGCGATGGAAAATGTATCCGCAAGAACGCCACAGTGGTATCTGCAATGTGTCTTAAAAAAATTTATATTTTAAAATTAGTCAGATTGGAAAAAATGTCTATTTAAATTAGTGAAAAATTTAACAAATTACTATTGAAATATTGTATTAAAAGTAATACAATTAGCATAGCGAAATTTTTTAAAAATTTTCAATACATAGATGGAGGGCTAATAAATGAGTAGCACAAAGAATAGCTTAGCAATGCAACGAATTGCCAAGTTACTGGATGAGAACAGTTTTGTAGAGCTTGGTTCTCTCGTAACTGCACGAAGCACAGATTTTAATCTGACTGCAGATAAGACTCCTTCTGACGGAGTAATCATCGGTCACGGATTAATTGATGAAAACCTGGTATTTGTATACAGCCAGGATGCTTCCGTGTTAGGTGGAACAATCGGTGAAATGCACGCAAAGAAAATTGCTTCTGTTTATGACATGGCAATGAAGATGGGTGCACCGGTCATTGGTCTTTTAGACTGTGCGGGTGTCCGTTTACAGGAATCCGTAGATGCATTGGAAGGAATGGGTCAGATTTATGCAAAACAGACAGCAGCTTCCGGTGTTGTACCACAGATTAGTGCCGTATTCGGTAGCTGTGGAGGTGGACTTGCCGTAGCATCCGCATTATGTGATTTTACTTACATGGAGACAGAAAAAGGAAGACTTTTTGTAAACTCTCCGGATGCCATTGCAGACAACAACGTATCTAAATGCGATACAGCAAAAGCTGATTTCCAGGCAGCAAACACAGGTGTTGTAGATGCAGCCGGAACAGAAGATGAGATTCTTGCTGAAATCCGCGAATTAGTAACTATTCTTCCGGGCTGCAATGAGGAAAGCGGACGTGTGGACGAGTGTACGGATGACTTAAACCGTGCATGTGAGAGCATGGAATCCATGAAAGGTGATCCGAGATACTTCCTTTCTGAACTTGCAGATGACCACAACTTTGTAGAGACAAAGAAGGGTTATGCAAAAGAAATGGTAACAGGCTTCATCAAATTAAACGGTATTACCGTCGGAGCAGTAGCAAATGCCACTGTAATGCATGATGAAAACGGAAGCAAGACAGAAGAATTTGAAGCAGCATTAACAGCACAGGGATGTGAAAAAGCAGCAGACTTTATCCAGTACTGTGATGCATTTGATATTCCTGTACTTTCCATGACAAATACAACAGGATTCAAAGCAACATCATGTTCTGAAAAACGCCTTCCAAAGGCACTTGCACGCATGACTTACGCATTTGCAAATGCAACAACTGCAAAGATTAACTTCATTACAGGTGATGCTTTCGGAAGCTCTTATGTGATGATGAACTCTAAATCTCTTGGTGCAGATTTAGTCTATGCATGGCCGGATGCAAAAGTCGGCATGATGGATGCAAAATCAGCAGCTAAGATTATGTATGCAGATGCTTCCGCAGATGTCTTAGATGAAAAGGCAAGAGAATATGAAGCATTACAGTCAAATGTAGAAAATGCTGCAAGAAGAGGATATATTGACTTAATCATCAATCCTGCGGATACCAGAAAATACTTAATCGCAGGTTTTGAGATGTTATTTACAAAAAAAGTAGAAGGGCCGATGAAAAAACACGGAGCGAAATAGAAAGGTGAAGTTTATGAAGAAGAAAATATTGCTGATGGTAAGTGTGTGTCTGATGATACTCGGACTTACAGCATGCGGAAAAACGGATCCTAAGTCTGTCGATTACAATGGCTATACATATGACCAGTTAAAACAGGTAACACAGAATACCGTTGCTACATTGGTAAATATGACTGATGAGCAGAAGACTGTGTACGAAGCCAGTGATGACGAAATGACAAAGAACATCGTTACCAGATGGGAGGATGCTACTTCCGGTGTTGGTTCTTATGTAGAACTCGGTGATTTCAAAATTACAAAATCAGGAAAGACACTGACATGTGAACAGACCATTGAGTTTGAAAAACGTGAAGTAATTTTGACTTATGTATACACTTACTATTCTATGGAAGTGGAAGACGTAACAATTGATAAGGTTTACTCACTTGGTGAAAAGATGAGCAAAGCCGGCATGAATACACTCATGGGAATGGGAACTGTATTCGCAGTGCTGATTTTAATCAGTTTGGTTATTTCCTGCTTTAGAATTTTCCCATATCTTGAGAGCAAGAAGAAAGCGGGACAGACAGAAACTGACGTAAAAGAGACTGTACAGGATGTTCCGGCAGCACAGCAGGACAATACAGAGCTGATTGCCGTTATCGCTGCAGCAATCGCAGCATCCACAGGAACATCTACAGATGATTTTGTAGTGCGTTCCATCAAGAGAAGATATTAATCGCAAATTTAGGAGGAAATTAAGATGAAAAGCTATACAATTACCGTAAATGGAAATGTTTATGATGTTACTGTAGAAGAAACAGGAGCAGCAGCACCGGCAGCAGCTCCAAGAAAAGCAGCTCCAGCAGCAGCACCGGCAGCGGCAGCCGCTCCGGCAGCAGGTGCAGGAAGCATTAAGATTGAAGCAGGTGCAGCAGGAAAAGTATTCAAGCTGGAAGCAAATCCTGGTACAGCCGTTAAGAGAGGCGATACCATCTTAGTATTAGAGGTAATGAAAATGGAGACTCCGGTTGTTGCACCACAGGATGGAACTGTTGCAAGTATTGAAGTTGCAGTTGGAGACCATATTGAAGCAGGTGCATTACTTGCAACCATGAATTAAGAAAGCCAGGAGGATTAATTATGAGTTACGTAGGAGAAACAATGTCAAACCTCCTGCACCAGACAGCATTTTTGAATCTGACATGGGGCAACTTTGTCATGATTGCCGTAGCATTTTTATTCCTGTTTCTGGCAATCAAGAAAGAATATGAGCCATTACTGTTAGTTCCGATTGCATTTGGTATGCTGCTGGTAAATATCTATCCGGATATCATTATCAGCCCGGAAGAGGCAAGTAACGGTGTAGGTGGTTTGTTACATTATTTTTATATCTTAGATGAGTGGTCAATATTACCGTCTCTGATTTTCCTTGGAGTTGGAGCAATGACAGACTTTGGACCGTTGATCGCGAATCCAATCAGTTTCCTGCTTGGAGCAGCAGCACAGTTCGGTATTTTCTCAGCTTACTTCCTTGCAATCCTGATGGGATTCAATGATAAGTCAGCAGCCGCAGTATCCATCATCGGTGGAGCCGACGGTCCGACTTCCATTTTCCTTGCAGGAAAACTTGGACAGACAGGTCTGTTAGGACCAATTGCGGTGGCAGCATATTCCTATATGGCATTAGTGCCGATCATTCAGCCACCTGTTATGAAATTATTCACAACGAAAAAAGAACGTGCGATTAAAATGGAGAACTTAAGACCTGTTTCTAAATTAGAAAGAATCTTATTCCCTGTTATCGTTACGACAATTGTATGTTTAATTCTTCCTACCACAGCACCATTAGTTGGTATGCTGATGTTAGGTAACCTGTTCCGTGAGTCCGGAGTAGTACGTCAGTTAACAGATACAGCATCCAATGCATTAATGTATATCGTTGTTATCTTACTGGGTACTTCCGTAGGAGCTACCACAAGTGCAGAGGCATTCTTAAATATCACAACAATCAAGATTGTTGTTCTCGGACTTGTAGCTTTCGTATTTGGTACAGCAGCAGGTGTACTCTTCGGTAAAGTATTATGCTGGGTTACAAAAGGTAAGATTAATCCATTGATTGGTTCTGCCGGTGTATCCGCAGTACCTATGGCTGCTCGTGTATCTCAGAAGGTTGGAGCAGAAGAGGACCCAACGAACTTTTTACTTATGCATGCAATGGGACCAAACGTTGCCGGAGTTATCGGTACAGCAGTAGCTGCCGGTGTATTTATGGCAATCTTTGGAATATAGGAGGAGAAAATCATGGCAGAAGTGACCAAAAAACCATTAAAAATTACAGAGACTGTCCTGCGTGATGCACACCAGTCTTTGATTGCAACCAGAATGACTACTGAGCAGATGCTTCCAATCGTAGATAAAATGGATCAGGTTGGTTATCATGCAGTAGAATGCTGGGGCGGTGCAACATTTGATGCATCCCTCCGTTTCTTAAAAGAAGATCCATGGGATCGTCTTAGAAAATTAAGAGATGGATTTAAGAATACAAAATTACAGATGTTATTCCGTGGACAGAATATCTTAGGATATCGTCCATATGCAGATGATGTAGTAGAGTATTTCGTACAGAAATCTATTGCAAACGGAATTGATATCATCCGTATTTTCGATTGTTTAAATGATATCCGTAACTTACAGACCGCTGTTACTGCTTGTAACAAAGAAAAAGGTCATGCACAGGTAGCACTTTCCTATACCTTAGGAGATGCTTATACCTTAGATTACTGGATGGATATGGCAAAGAAAGTAGAAGATATGGGAGCTGATTCCTTATGTATTAAGGATATGGCGGGACTGTTAGTACCTACCAAAGCAACCGAGTTAGTACAGGCATTAAAAGATGCAACTTCACTCCCGATTGAGCTTCATACACACTATACATCCGGTGTAGCTTCCATGACTTATATGAAGGCTGTAGAAGCAGGATGTGACATCATTGATACTGCAATGTCTCCATTTGCACTGGGAACATCCCAGCCGGCAACAGAGGTTATGGTAGAAGCATTCAAGGGTACAGAATTTGATACAGGATTAGATCAGACAAAATTAGCAGAAATTGCTGATTACTTCCGTCCGATGAGAGAAGAAGCCTTAGAGAGCGGACTGATGAATCCAAAAGTATTAGGCGTAAACATCAAGACTCTGTTATATCAGGTACCGGGTGGTATGTTATCCAACTTAATCTCCCAGTTAAAAGAGCAGGGTAAAGAAGATAAATACGAAGAAGTGCTTGCAGAAGTACCTCGCGTTCGTAAAGACCTTGGTGAGCCACCACTTGTAACACCATCTTCACAGATTGTTGGTACGCAGGCTGTATTCAACGTATTAATGGGCGAGCGTTACAAAGTTGCAACCAAAGAGACCAAAGATGTACTGTTAGGAAAATACGGACAGACCGTAAAACCGTTCAATCCGGAAATCGTAGACAAAGTACTTGGCGAAGATAAGAAGAATGCAATTACCTGCCGTCCGGCAGACCTCTTAGAGCCTGAGTTAGATAAGATAGAGGCAGAGATGAAACAGTGGAAGCAGCAGGATGAGGATGTCCTTACCTATGCATTATTCCCACAGGTAGCTACAGACTTCTTTAAATATCGTGAAGCTCAGCAGACAAAAGTAGACCAGAATATTGCTGATACAAAAAATGGAGCATATCCTGTATAAGCTATTGTAAAAAATGAGAAAATGAATTAAAATAAAAGGTGTTTTGGCGAGAGCCAAGGCACCTTTTTGGGTTATAACAAAATATTTGAAGAATCATGGAACAATGATTCTGTCTACAATAGAGATAAGGCGGTTTTCTTATGGGGAATAGTAACGATTTGAGTAATCGGATTAATGAAGCGTACAGCACACTGAGCAAAGGACAAAAACTTCTTGCAAGTTATATCACAGATAATTATGACAAGGCAGTCTTTTTAACGGCAGCCAAATTAGGTGATGTGGTAGGAGTCAGTGAATCGACAGTTGTACGTTTTGCAACACATCTCGGATATAAAGGATATCCTGATTTTCAAAAAGCACTGGAGGAACTGGTACGCAACAAACTCAATTCCGTACAGCGAATGGAGGTGGCGTATGGGCGAATTAGTCAGTCTAAAATATTAGAATCCGTTCTCCATT
>ERZ773228.4543-NODE-4543-length-10362-cov-3.451053_pt1 | contig 10362 bp, 11 predicted proteins | sample MGYA00580524_ERZ773228 | MGnify/ENA primary metagenome ERZ773228 (study PRJEB29015, sample SAMEA2737768) | human gut metagenome | biome: human gut; feature: human-associated habitat; material: faeces | place: China | collected 2012 ...
ACCGGACTGTTTTTTAATTCACCCTTTGCAGAGCGCCCTGCGGCTAAGAGCTTTCGCCGTCTGCGGACGGCGACCAAAGGCTCTGCCTTTGGATTCCGCAAGCCTTTTGAAAAAGACTTGACCTAAAACTTTAGTTTTTATCCTGTAATTTTAAGAGTGTGTACTGCATCAGCTGTAAGCTTTCTGAATCCGCAGTTCACTGAAACCGCAATTGAATCAAGCTGACGATTTATAATTTTGTCTGTATCCATAACCAAATCGGAGCTTTTAATAAGTTCAAGAGCAAAGTTTCTGTCAAGTCCTATAATAAGGTCGTCCGATGCCGCAGAGGTCTTTATGATTTCTGCACCAAACGGAAGATATGTCCTGCCGTTTGACTCAACAGCCGCCTCCTGCATCTGTGTCATTGCAAAAATTTCAGCCGCAGATGATGGTGAAACAATAATACCGTTCATTTCAAAACTGCTGAACTCTCCGTAAAGTGATGTAAGAGCCGCATAAGTAAGTGTTGCAGAGGTAATCGGTGTAACACCGCTTGAAAGTGTTGAAACCGCACTTGACATAATTGAATTTGCAAGCTTTATTCCGATACTTGTCAGCATAACTGCAAAAACATCAAGACGCTGCTGTCTTACCGCCTCATAAGACGCATTTATGATACGTCCGTACTTCAAAAGTGTTGTTGCAGATGTACTTTCAGTAACGCTTGCCGCAGGAAGCTCTGCACCCTCGCTTGTGGTTGTATAAGCGGCACTGTCATCAAGTACACAGCCGATATACTGATTGCAGTCACACTTTGACTCTGCTGCAACAATATCGCCGAGAATAGCCTGATCAAAGCCCTTTTTGATTGAACGTCTTAAAAATTCAGGGAAAAGTACGGCACTTTCCGTTGTGGCAAAAAACTTTTCAACAGCGTCACAGCAATCACCTGAAACCTTAATGTCAAAACGCTTGAGCTGTCTTTCATAAGCGTCCAGCTTTGCAAGGGGAGTACCCTCATAAGCGGAAGTCGGGTCAACAGCCTCAAGAGCCTGAACAAAGCTTTTTCCGCTGAGATTATAAAGTCCTTTTTCAAGTTTAACATCATTATACATATAAAAATCCTCCTAAATATTGTAGTCACGTTCAAGACGAAGTTCAATTTCCTTTGCCTGTGCATTTTTAAGTCTTGCATCGGCAAGCTCTGTTTCGTCCTGAAGATTAATGTTTTCCCACTCCACTCTGCAGCAGCCGTTGCTGCCGTTTAAGCGGAGAAAAGCGTTTCCCACCGCACATATTACGGGAGAAATCAAGCGTCTGTAATATTCCAGTTCAGATGTGAGAATATCTGCCTGCTGAGCCGACATTCTTTCGGTTGACGACCAGTTGAGTCCAAGCAGGAACGGCGGAATTGAAAGCTTTGAAACAAGCTGTTCAAGGAGCTGACGAACAGGTATATTTGTATCATAAAGCTGATTTTCAGCACCGATTACCTTGATATCCACATCACCTACAGCAACAAAGTCCTTGACCTGACCGTACTTTGCACTGTTCATTCCGTCTGACCACTCTTTTGCAATCTGAATTGCACGTTCCTTTGCATAACTGCGTTCACCGCTGTCTGCGGACGGCTTGTAAGTAACGGCATATCGAATATTTCCTGCCCTGTCAAAGTTCTGACCTATACACTGATAAATCCTCATTAAAATGCCGCTTAGTGCAGGAAGCCCTCGCAGAACGGAGCGTCCTCTGCCGTCTGTCGAGCCGAGAGCCGTAAACAGTATGCGTTCAGGGTGGCGGATTTTTTTACAGCCGTCCCTTGTTTTAAAGTAGTAGCACCTTTCTGACGGCGACTTTCCGTAGCTGATTTTAATTTTATCAGCTTCACCGATATAAAGACCTGATATGCGGTTATTCTGACTGTCAAGCACAATTTCACCTGCCGCATTGCCGTAGGTCAGCAAATTGTCAAGATAGCAGTCCGTAAATGAATTTATCGACTTTCCCGAAAGTCCTACAGGTACATTTTCAAGGAAAAAGTCAAGCTCCTCCTGCATATCAGCGTCAGACGAAATGACTGCATAGCCGCCCGTAAGTCTTACGATTTTGGAAAGTGCGGCATCAATTACGGGAACAGCAAACCTAAGACGGTCATAAAGCTGTTTTTCACACTCCTCCGCATAAAAAGGCAGAGAAAAGTTTTCATTCCCGCACCTTTCAGCAGTTTGAATTTCAGGCGGAACGGCATTAAAATCCTGCTTCTTTTTTTGTCCAAAAAACTTCATGAGTCCTCCTTAAAGTAGAGTAAGGGTGTTTTGATTTTAAAGGCAGCACCGTACAAAGCTTGTGTGGTGTTACCTAAAACTTAATTTCTTGCAAATGCTCCCACAAAAAAACAGTCATCTGTTTCCTTGAGCATTTCCGAGACAAAATAGCGTATATCGTCCATGGCATGATCGTTTTCTTTGAGCGGAATATCTCCGCCAGACTTTTCATTCCAGCAGTAAAGTGCAAACTCCCTGAATGTATCGTGACAGCTTTCATGGAACATGATTTTTTCCTGCTTTAATGCACTGCTTACTCTGCGGATTCCTGTAAGCACATCATTATCAGCTTTAACGACAGTAAATTTTCCATGACGTCTGATACATTCAATAAAGCTGGCGGCAGAGGGGTCTGCAATGACCTTTTCAATGCTAAGACCGTCTGCAAGTTTTTCAAGTGCGGCATAATGCTCCTCATCGGTTCTTGAAACACCCTCCGACCTTGAAGAATAGTAATATTCTTTTAGACGATACCACTTGTCACCCTGTTTTCCCCACAAACCGAAGGAAGAAGGGTTCACAGTACCGTAATCGCAGGAGATTATGTATTTTTCACACCTTTTTTCACCGCTGAATACATGACGCTGTTTATCGAACATACTGTAGATAACGCCGTTTGAGGCTGTCCACCTGCCAAGCACGAATCTGTCATAAAACGTCCCCGAATAAAGACGTTTATAGCGTTCTTTTACCTTTTCTGAAAGTGAGGGATTGTCCTCCATGGTAAAGTGAACGTAAAGAGCCTTTTTTTCGTCCGCCTTTTTAATCCACTCACGATAAAACCAGTGATACGGATTTTCAGGATTGCAGTTGAACCACATCTTTGAACCCGAAACCGAGCATCTCGCCAAAGCCTGTTCCACAAAGGAGCGTGGCATCAATGCAGTTTCATCCAGAAAAACGCCCGAAAGCGTAATGCCCTGAATAAGTGACGCTGAACCCTCGTCCTTGCCGCCAAAAAGGTAAAAGCGGTTGACACGTCCTTTCAGACTGATGTCAAAGTAATTTTTGCTTACCTTTTCGGTGCAGAGAAATCCAAGTCCGCCAAGCATTTTTATAAGCGGATTTATGACGTTTCGTTTAAGTGATGTAACCGTTTTGCCGCATATTGCAAAATCACCGCCGTTAAAGCAGGTCATAGCCCAGCTTATAAATCCGAGCGACATTGAAAAAGTCTTGCCGCTTCGGACAGCACCGTCGCATATAATAGCATCACAGGCCTTATATTTCGGTATTGCCCACCACTTAACAGTAAGCTGCTGTTTTGGTGAAAGTCTTTTAATTGTCATTGTAATCACACTCCGCTGAACTTGTAAGAGCCGCCAAAAGACTTTCTGCACCGTTTGCATTATCGGAGCAGTTTAAGAAGTCCAGCATTTTTTCAAGAGCCTTCTGCCTGTCAAAAAGCTTTACCTCAACTCCGCCGCCCTTGACTCTTTTTATCTCAGAAACATTGAAAAGGTCGAGCTTTGAAATTACCTGCGGCGGAGGAAGCTCCTCCGAAAACACAAGGTAAACTGCGTCATTGCAGCTGCCGAAAGCAAGCCTTTCCAAGCCTGAAATTATTTCGGCTGAACCCGAATAACAGCTTTTTTTAAGACGTGAAATGAGTCTGCGGCAAGCCTTGTTTTCAAGACATTCCATTCCGTCCATGAGAGCAGTTTCGGGTGAAAATCCTGCCTTAACAGCTGCCTCTCCCACATTTCCGAGCTTAACGTAATTACAGCAAAATAATTTCTGCATATCGTTTAAAGACTTCATTAAGTGATAACCTCCTTTCAAACACCCTTCACTAATAGTCTGAAAAGCAGGTTTTTTTAAACGAAAGCGTTTAAATAAGAAAAAAATAATTTTTCAATTTGTATACTTTACTAATTATCGTATCAAGTCTAATTATTATTTGCATCATATTTAACAAAATATTATAGACAACACCGCACAAAGCACGTCATAAACCTGCAATCTTTATGCGGTGTTGCCTATAAAAACATTCCATAACACAGCGGCTGTAAAAAAACTTGTAAAAAATGATTTTTTTTGGTATAATATAAATATAAAAAGCCGATTCCTTTTCAGGCTCGGCTGAGAATTTTCGGAGGTGTAACATGAACGCTGACCCGTATGGGAGTATGAAAAAAATACATCTTCAGTAAAGCGGTCATTTTACACCCTTGTCCTTTGCTGAAGATAACGCAGACTGCGTATTTTCAGTGAAAGGATATTTGCCTATGATAAAATTTTATAAATCCGTCAACGGTATCATTAATGAGATTGAAAGCCCGGTATCAGGCTGTTGGATTTCCGTTGTAGAGCCGACTGAACAGGAGGTTGCTTCACTTATTGAGGACTATGGTCTTGACGGCGGTTTCGTGAAGTCCTCACTTGATGAGGAGGAGTCCTCCCGTATAGAGCGTGAGGACGATCAGACTCTTATTATTGTTGACACGCCTGTTTCATCTGTTGATGATGAGGAAACCCTTCTTTTCTATACGCTTCCTATCGGCATTATAATTACAGATGACTATGTTTTTACCATTTCATTGAAGTCCACAAGAATAGTAAGCGAGGCTATGAACGGGAGCATAAGAAACCTCAGGACGAATATGAAAACACGTTTTGTTTTACAGCTGCTTTTGAGGATTATCACGCTTTTTCTTATATACTTAAAGCAGATTGATAAAATTTCTTCAACCGCCGAGCAGGAACTGCATGACGCCATGAAAAATAAGCTCCTTATGCAGCTTTTAGAGCTTGAAAAGTCACTTGTATACTTTTCAACATCACTTAAAGCAAATGAAGTAACCATTGAGAAAATCAACCGAGGACGTGTAATAAAGCTGTATGACGAGGATCAGGATTTGCTGGAGGACGTACTGATTGAGATAAAGCAGGCAATAGAGATGTCGAACATATATTCAAGGATTTTGTCGAGCATGATGGACGCATTTGCGTCGGTAATTTCAAATAATCTGAATATAGTAATGTGGCGGCTGACGGTTATAACGATATTAATGGCAATTCCGACGATAGTTTACAGTTTTTACGGAATGAATACAACGGGACTGCCGTTTGCGAACACATTATTTCCGACAATACTGTCGGTTGTCCTGACATTTCTTGTGGGATTTCTTCTGCTCAAAACGAAGAAAAAATGAGAAATGGGTTTCCAAAGTCACAATAAAAAAGGGTTTCCAAAGGGTTGATAACCCTTTGGCAGAGTCCAGAGACAGCGTCTCTGGTGGGGTGCGGGGCAAAGCCCTGCATAAGCCTTCAAGCGTTTCGCACAGGGTGAATTTAGAAACAGTTTCAACTGTTTCTAAAGAGGGGCATGCCTTACAAGTGAAGGCTGCCCCTTTTATATTCAGATGTATTGCATTTGCCAATTTATCATAAAAGGATAGGAGAAAAAACAAGGACAAAAGAATAAGGGAACGCTCTCTCTTGCAGAGCGTTCCCTCTTAAAAAACAGTCCACCGGACTGTTTTTTAATTCACCCTTTGCAGAGCGCCCTGCGGCTGTCTGTGGGACGCTGTCCCACACCCTGCAAGGGCTTTCAGCCCTTGACCTGACCAAAGGGTTATCAACCCTTTGGAAACCCAGTTTAATCCCTTTAGACAAATAAAAACGGCTGAACAAGTCAGCCGTTTTAAAAATTATCATATTAGTTAATGATTGTACGCTCTGTTTCCTTATCAAAGAGGTGAATCTTGTTAGGATCAATAGCAACCTTGATTTCGTCCTGCGGTTTAGCTGTTGAACGTGGTGAAACTCTTGCAGTAAGCGGAATACCCTCGCATGTGAGGTAAAGATAAGTTTCAGCACCCATCATTTCTGTGATTTCAACATAGCAGTCGATAATACCTGTTGTAGCGTTTGAGAGGTACATTTCCTCGTCATGTACGCTTTCAGGACGGATACCGAGAGTAACTTCCTTGCCAACGTAGTTAGCAAGCTCAGGAGTTACCTTTGATTCAGGAATAGCAATCTGATATCTTACAGCACTTGACATTCTTGTGTCACGTGAACCAAATTCAACAACATACTGACCGTATTCTTCTTTGAGAACAGCATCAATGAAGTTCATCTGAGGTGAACCGAGGAAGCCTGCAACGAACTTGTTTACAGGACGCTCATAAAGATTCTGAGGAGTATCTATCTGCTGAACAAAACCGTCTTTCATAACAACGATTCTGTCGCCCATTGTCATAGCTTCTGTCTGGTCATGAGTTACATAAATGAATGTTGTACCGAGCTTCTTGTGGAGCTTTGAAATCTCTGTTCTCATCTGAGCACGAAGCTTAGCATCGAGGTTTGAAAGAGGCTCGTCGAGGAGGAATACCTTAGGTGAACGAACGATAGCACGACCAAGAGCAACTCTCTGACGCTGACCGCCTGACATAGCCTTAGGCTTTCTGTCGAGGAGGTGTGAGAGGTCAAGGATCTTAGCTGCTTCGTTTACCTTACGCTCGATTTCGTCCTTTGGAACCTTTCTGAGCTTAAGACCGAAAGCCATATTTTCAAATACAGTCATGTGAGGATAAAGAGCATAGTTCTGGAAAACCATTGCAATATCTCTGTCCTTAGGAGCGATATCGTTTACAAGACGGTCGCCGATGTAAAGCTCGCCCTCTGAAATTTCCTCAAGACCGGCAATCATTCTGAGGGTAGTTGACTTACCGCATCCTGATGGTCCAACGAGAATAATAAATTCCTTATCTCTGATTTCTAAGTTTACGTCTGAAACGGCAACTACATTGCCCGGATATTTTTTGTAAATTCCTTTTAAAGTTAAACCTGCCATTAAATCCAATCCTTCCAAATTATTTTTGCTAATGCTATATATTACTTTAGTATCGGCACTGAAATGTCGATGCTATATCTCTTAGTATCAGCCACAATAATATAATATCAAATTTCTCTTTAATTTTCAATACGCTAAATTCCCAAACTTGCAATTATTTGTTTATCAAATATGACGAAAAAATAACAAAGTTTTTCCTGCAAAAAAACTCGAAATCAAGTGGTAAAAATAACTTTTCAACATCTTTGTGCAATAACTCTATACATTGACCTTTTCCCAGATTTTCGGGCAATTCCAGTCCTCCAACCGATAAACGCATTAATTTTTCAACATGGTTTTCAACACTCGCAAACATTCTTTTGACCTGATGATATTTCCCCTCGAAAAGTTGTATAAATGCCCAATTTTCGTTGTTTTCTACGGGCATAACCCTTGCGGGCATACACTTTTCGCCATTTTCCAATACCATTTCACTTTCAAATTTGTTAATATATTTATCTTGGAATGGTCTGTCAAGTTTCACAAGGTAAATTTTAGGCACATGATGCTTGGGTGAAAGTATCATGTGAGCAAGCTCTCCGTCATCTGTCAGCAGGACAAGTCCGAGCGTGTCCTTATCAAGACGGCCGGCAGGAAAAAGTCCCTTTACTCTCATTTCAGGCGGTACAAGCTCCAGCACTGATGCACCGTCCCTGCTGTCCGTAGAACAGACATATCCCTCCGGCTTGTTCAGCAGAATATAGGTGTTTTTACGGTAGGAAAGCTCTCTGTCCTCCACCGAAACCGTATTTTGTTCAGGATTTATCTTTGCATCGGAGCTTTTTACGGGTATACCGTCAACCTTTATCTGTCCCTTTTTCACAAGCTGTTTTACCTGACTTCTGCTGTATTCGGTACGGTCAGCAATAAATTTATCTATTCTTATCTGCGGCATTTTTTATCCTTTCTTTTAAAACCTGTACATTTTTCTGAAGTTTGTGCATATACATTAATAAGACAGGAGGTTTAAATATGAAAAAATATACTAAAATTGCTTTGATAGCAGGAATTATTCTCATTGCAGTCTTTATTGCCATGCCTGAAGCCGAGTCCGAGGATACTCCCGTTTCCGCAGTTTCAGCCGAAACCGCCGCCGAACGTTTTAACTACTTCGGTTCTCATGGCTGGGACGTTGAGGAGATGTACAGTCAAAAGGTTATCATTCCCGAAGAATTTAACAGCGTCTACGAGCAGTATGCGGTAATACAGGATAAACAGGGACTCCCTTTGCGTGAACATGCAGGTGAAGAAGCTCTGCTATACGTCTATAAAGTAAAAAACTACAGCCCTGACGGCAATAATTTGCTGGCAGAGCTGCTTGTATGCGATAATGTAGCTGTTGCGTCCATGGTTTACAGCGAGGACCAGGGAAGCCTGCGGTTAAATGTACATTAAATGCACATTTGATGAGCCTTGATATTATTTAAAAATCTCAAGCTCTCCGATAAACGGGATTCTTATTGCCTTTCCGTTAGCCGCAGAAATCATTAAAAGAATCATTGCAGCAAAACAGACAACTGAAATCAGCCATTGAATTATTCCTCCGATAACAGGCAAAAAGCTGAAAATTTTGCCTACAATGCCCAGTGCAATGCTTGCAAGCAGAAGGTCAAAGGCTTGATTTGCATGGAATTTGCAGAATGAGGAATTCTTATCCGCAACGTAAGGCAGAAAGAACAAAATCCACAAGTAAGAAATAATGCAAACAGCCTTATTCTTCTGCATATCAGACATATCAAATGATGCCTGAGCCTGTTCATCATTAAATTGATCCAAAAATTCCATAAAATATCCTCCTAAATTATTTATCAGACCTTTGCACAAATTGATGTGCAAGGATTACTGAGCTGATTTATTGTCAAGTTCGCTGATAGCAGCAATGAAGCCCTCTACATCAGTAAAATCCTTGTATACAGAGGCAAACCGCACATAAGCTATTGCGTCTATTTTTTTCAGCTGATTCAGCGTAATTTCACCTATTTCAGTTGACGTTATAAGCGTTCTCATTTCATTTTCGCATAAATTTTCTATGTAATCGGCTATTGAGTCTACTTGCTGTATAGATACGGGACGTTTTTTTATTGCAGTAAAAATTCCTGATATCAGTTTATTTCTGTTGAACTGTTCATATGTTCCGTCACGCTTTTCCACCATGATAAGCGGCATTTCAACCACCTCATAAGTGGTAAATCTTTTCTGGCAGTTCATACATTCACGTCTTCGGCGTTTTTTTTCGTCGGTAGGTCTTGAGTCTATGACCTTTGATTCGGTATGTCCGCAATAAGGACAATGCATATGCTTCCTCCGTAATATTATTTTTCCAGACCTTTTATCATGTTATCAAGAACGTTATAGTTGTTTACAAGGTCTGAAATTCCTGAAAATCCGCCCTTATAAAGCTCAAGAATGACTGAACATTCAGGAGATTGTTCATAAAGCTCGGCAAGAAATTTCTTTACATTAAAGCGGCCTTTTCCGATTAAAAGGCAGTCGCCTTTCTCACCGCTGTCACTTATATGGACGTGGGCAATTTTTCCGCCCAGAGCCTTTACGAAGTCAAAAGGATTTTCTTTTGCTCTTACTGCCTGTTTGGTATCAAGAACAAAGCTTATATCATCGCCAAGCATTTTTGAAATTTCCTTAGCAAAAGAAAGTGAGCCGCTCAAACAGCGTGACACATTTTCAAGAGCAACATTGACTCCGAATTCTTTGCCTATGTTGCGTAGCTTTGTATATCGTTCACAAAACATTTCCCTTGAAGCAGAAGGACCTCCCTTATGACCATGAAGCACGAAAATTTCTGCCCCTACAATATTCATAAAGCTGAAAAACTTTTTATAGTAGTCGGTAATATCGTTCATACGTCTGGGGTAATCGGAAAACAGCATTAAAGGCTCGATTTCACATGTAAACGGGTGTACAGAACGGCATGAAACGTCAAAATGCTTCATTGTTTCGGCAAGGCTTTGAGCAAATACCTTATTAAGTTCGGAATGAGTATTTACAAAAATTTCGACATGAGGTACACCGTTTAAAGCAAGATCATACAGGCTGTCCTCAAGAAGCTTTGGATACAGACAAGCTGTTGAAACACCTGCTTTCAAAGCTGCACCTCCAAAAATAATTTATGCCTTAATTATACACATTTTTCTTTGTATTGTCAAGGAAAAATCAAATAGGAATCATACAAAAGTTGTTCGGTTTTGCGTATTAAAA
>ERZ773228.4549-NODE-4549-length-10352-cov-3.035253_pt1 | contig 10352 bp, 9 predicted proteins | sample MGYA00580524_ERZ773228 | MGnify/ENA primary metagenome ERZ773228 (study PRJEB29015, sample SAMEA2737768) | human gut metagenome | biome: human gut; feature: human-associated habitat; material: faeces | place: China | collected 2012 ...
TAATTTTCTCCCAAAGTCACAAAAGCAGTCCCGGTTTTGTGCAAGTTGCCAGCCATTAAGTTGCGACCGCTTTTTGACACTCTGATCATAATAAGTAATAATCGAATAGAAAAAGACAAAGAACCCTGACAGGAATCCGCGCGCGTGATACGATATCACATAGATACTGTCGGGGTTTTTTGACAAAATCAAAGAAATAATACAAAAAGTCTGAAAATTAGAAAAACAATAGCTTAAAATCATTCAGATTAATTTGAATATTTGCATTTCTTTTCATTTAAAATGTGTTACAATAGATAAGAGTTTTTAACTCTTAAAAGGAGATAAGTGTGACATGTCGGATAAACCAGAGAACGGATTGAAGCAGGAGTTAGACCGCAGAAAGCGGATCAACCGGATCAAATCCATCATTGTATCCTTTGTGGGAATCTGGATGCTGGCATCTGTCATTTTGTGTGCAACACTTTTTGTAAAAGTTATTCACTTAGAGAATAATCTGAACAAGGTACTGCAGAACATGCCGCAGGTAGAACAGGTGGAGAATGAAGAGACGAAGAATTCTCCGGATGCGGATACCGGAAAGAATGTGGAATACGGGAAGCAGGATCAGACCGGACAGGATGATGCAAACAAGAAGAAGGCAGACGATGGCGAAAAGTTAAAAGTATATCTTACTTTTGATGACGGACCAAGCACGAATACACAACAGATTCTGGATATATTAAAACAATATAATGTAAAAGCGACATTCTTTGTCATTGGAAAGACAGATGACCTTTCGAAAGAGATGTATAAGAAGATCGTAGAGGAAGGGCATACCCTTGGGATGCATTCCTATTCTCATAAATATTCGGTAATATATGACTCCATGTCAGCATTTGAACAGGATTTTAATCAGATTCATGACTATCTGAAAGAAGTTACCGGAGTGGATTGCAAATATTATCGTTTTCCGGGAGGAAGCAGTAATCAGGTCAGCAACAGTGATATGCGGGAATTTATCCGATATCTGAATGACCGGGGGATTACATACTATGATTGGAATGTCTCAAGCGGAGATGCGACATCACAGGCATATACAGCGGATGAGCTGATACAGAATGTGATGGGAGATGTTACAAAATATAAGACATCGGTAGTGTTGATGCATGATTCTGCCGTGAAACCCGCTACCGTAGAAGCATTACCGGCACTGATCGAGCAGCTTCAGGGGATTGGAGCAGAGATTTTACCAATAGATGAAAATACAGCAACTGTACATCATGTCAGCATTGATGGGGAACAGGGACAATAAGAAAAAAAGATGGAGGGACAACATGGGCTTTTTTAAAGATTTTAAAGAAGATGCATCTCAGGCAATGAAAGAATTAATGCCACAGGATGATGAAGTACTGGACGAAGAAGGAACAGATGAAGATGATCTGGTTGTAAATACGTTAGAAGATGAGTTAGACGTAGAGTCTGAACTTTCTAAGCTGAACGGATTGTTAGAATCTGTAGCCAAAGAAGAGACACCGGTCAAAGAGCCGGCACCTGAAACAACACAGGAAAAGACAACAAAAGCAGTGACAAATAAGGAGGAACCATTCATGAGCATGGAGAAAGAAACATCAGTAAATCCGATCAATCTGGGAGGAAAAGCAGAGTCTGTGATGCCGACAATGACACAGATGCATACACAGCAGGAAGCACCAATGAGAAAACCGGAGCCGGTCGTAACTGATGAAGTGACATTAATTACTGAAGGAAGCAGTCTGACAGGTAATCTTTCTTCTAATGGTTCTATTGATATGAGAGGAACTGTGATCGGAGATGTTCAGTGTAACGGAAAGTTAACCGTAACCGGAAATATCCGTGGTAACACAACCTCAGCAGAGTTCTTTGCAGATAATGCAAAATTAGAGGGAGAAGTAACAACAACAGGAACCGTAAAAATCGGACTTGGTTCCGTAGTAGTTGGTAATATCACTGCAACCTCAGCAGTGATCGCAGGTGCGATCAAAGGCGACATTGATGTACAGGGACCGGTTGTGGTAGATACCTCAGCAGTTGTAATGGGAAATATCAAATCACGTTCCGTACAGATTAACAACGGTGCAGTGATTGAAGGATTCTGCTCACAGTGTTATGCAGATGTGGATGTAGAAAGCCTTTTTGTGGAAGAATAATAGAGAAATAAGGAGACAACCATGAAAAGAGTATTATTAAAGCTTAGCGGAGAAGCTCTTGCAGGAGAAAAACATACCGGTTTTGATGAGGCAACTGTTGTCAAAGTGGCAAAACAGGTAAAACAGTTAGCAGATGATGGCGTGGAAGTTGGTGTTGTTATTGGCGGCGGTAATTTCTGGCGTGGAAGAACAAGCGAGAATATTGACCGTACCAAGGCGGATCAGATCGGAATGTTAGCAACCGTGATGAACTGTATCTATGTTTCGGAGATTTTCCGTTCCGAAGGAATGAAGACACAGGTACTGACACCATTTGAATGTGGCTCTTTCACAAAGTTATTTTCTAAGGATCGTGCAAACAAATACTTTGAGCATGGAATGGTTGTATTTTTTGCAGGCGGTATCGGACATCCGTATTTTTCAACGGATACTACGACCGTATTGCGTGCAGTAGAGATTGAAGCAGACGTTATCCTGTTAGCAAAAGCAATTGACGGAGTATATGACAGTGATCCGAAGGTAAATCCGAATGCAGTACGCTACGATGAGGTTTCCATTCAGGAAGTCATCGACAAGCAGCTTGCAGTTGTGGATCTGACTGCTTCTATCATGTGCATGGAAAATCATATGCCGATGTATGTGTTTGGGTTGAATGAAGAGAACAGTATCGTAAAAGCGATCAGCGGTAAATTCAACGGAACCGTAGTAACGGTATAAAACAGGAGGAAACAACATGGATGAGAGATTAACCCCATTTGAGGATAAAATGAAAAAATCCTATCATAATCTGATAGAGGAACTTGGAACAGTTCGTGCAGGACGTGCGAACCCACATGTGTTAGATAAGATCAAGGTAGACTACTATGGTACACCAACTTCTTTACAGCAGGTGGCAAACGTCAGCGTACCGGAACCGAGAATGATACAGATTCAGCCTTGGGAGGCTTCTTTGGTAAAAGAGATTGAAAAAGCGATCAATATGTCCGATTTAGGAATCAACCCGACCAATGATGGAAAAGTGATCCGTTTAGTATTCCCGGAACTTACAGAGGAACGCAGAAAAGAGCTTGCAAAGGATGTAAAGAAAAAAGGTGAGGCTGCTAAGGTAGCGATCCGTAACATTCGCCGTGATGCAAATGATTCCTTTAAGAAATTAGGAAAATCATCAGAAGTGTCTGAGGATGAAGTAAAAGACTTAGAGACACAGGCACAGAAAATGACTGACAAATTTATAGCAGATATAGATAAAGCCATTGAAGAAAAATCCAAAGAGATTCTTACCGTATAGAAATTTTTGGAACACATGGGGACACAGCGGTATCGCCGTGTTCCCCTTTTTCTTTCATAGAGATTTTTGGAACTTCCATGGGAAGTTCATAGAAAGTAAGACGTAGGAGGAAGGACGATGAGGATTCCGCAGCATGTAGCCATTATATTAGATGGCAACGGAAGATGGGCAAAGAGTAAAGGAATGCCGCGCAATTACGGGCATACCATGGGAGCGAAGAATGTAGAGGTTATTTGTGAGGATGCCTATCATATGGGAATTCAGTATCTGACGCTGTATGCGTTTTCTACAGAGAACTGGAACCGTCCGGATACAGAGGTAGAAGCACTGATGAAGCTTCTTGCGACCTATTTAAAGAACTGTATCAAAAGAGCAGATAAGAATAATATGAGGATCCGTGTGATCGGGGATATCAGCAGACTGGATACAAAGTTCCAAAACACGATTCGGGAATTAGAAGAAGCAACCAAAAAGAATACAGGACTGAATCTGCAGATTGCCCTGAATTATGGCAGTCGTGATGAGATGATCCGTGCGATGAAAAAAATGGTAAAAGACCATGATGCCGGCAAATTAGAGACAGAGGACATTACCGAAGAATGTTTTTCTTCCTATCTGGATACGAAAGAGATTCCGGACCCGGATCTGCTGATCCGTACCAGTGGCGAGCAGCGTCTGTCGAATTATCTGCTTTGGCAGCTTGCGTACAGTGAATTTTATTTTACACCGGTTCCGTGGCCGGATTTTTCAAAAGCGGAATTAGAAAAAGCCGTAGAAGCGTATAATCAGAGAGACAGACGGTATGGCGGCGTAAAGGAGGAGGCATAATGTTTAAGACGAGACTGATCAGTGGAATCGTACTGGTTGCACTGGCGTTATTACTGATCATTACAGGCGGAAATGTTCTGTTGGGAGCTTTATGTATCATTTCCCTGATTGGAATGTTTGAATTATACCGTATTTTTAAAATTGAAAAAGCACCGGCAGGAATTGCGGGATATTTAGCGGCAATTGTATATTATCTGAACCTGCTGTTTGGCTTTATACCGGATATGATGATGTTTGTACTCGGTGTACTTGTGGTGTTGATGTTTGTATTTTCCTATCCAAAATATAAGACAGAGCAGATGTTAGCAGCATTTTTTGCAGTATTCTATGTGGCAGTCATGTTGTCCTTTGTATATCAGACGAGAATGCTTCCGATGGGAACTTATACGGTATGGCTGATTTTCTTATGTTCCTGGGGCTGTGATACCTGTGCTTATTGTGTCGGAGTCTTAATTGGAAAACATAAGATGGCACCAAAACTGAGTCCGAAAAAATCCATTGAAGGAGCAGTCGGAGGCGTTGTCGGAGCAGCCCTTTTAGCCATTATCTATGGATTTGTATTCAAGGATGCCATGGGATGCACCACACAGACCATCTGGTTTATGGCAGGGATCTGCGCAGTGGGAGCACTGATCTCTATGGTGGGAGATCTGACAGCATCAGCGATTAAGAGAAATTATGAGATTAAAGACTATGGAAAACTGATCCCGGGACATGGCGGGATTTTAGACCGTTTTGACAGTGTGATATTTACTGCACCGATCATATTCTATCTGGCATTGTATTTCATAAAATAGTAGAGGTTACCATGAAAAAAATAGCGATTTTAGGTTCCACAGGTTCAATTGGAACCCAGACACTTGAGATTGTAAGAGAACAAAAGGATATCTGTGTAAGAGCACTTGCCGCAGGAAATAATATTGATCTTTTAGAGCAGCAGATCCGTGAATTTCATCCGGTCTTAGCATCGGTACAGTCGGAGGAAAAAGCAGCGGATTTACGGCAGAGACTGCGTGATATGGACATTAAGATCGTTTCCGGCATGGACGGACTGATCGAAGTTGCAACAGAGCCGCAGGCAGAGATTTTGGTGACTGCAGTGGTTGGAATGTTAGGACTTCGTCCAACCGTGGAAGCCATCAAGGCAAAGAAGACGATCGCACTTGCAAATAAAGAGACACTGGTAACGGCGGGACATCTGATCATGCCGTTAGCAAAAGAGTGTGGGGTGCCAATCCTTCCGGTGGACAGTGAACACAGTGCTATTTTCCAGTCCTTAAATGGAGAGAGACAGAACCGGATCGCAAAGATTTTACTGACCGCTTCGGGCGGCCCTTTCCGTGGAAAAAAACGTGCAGAACTTGCGCATGTTACCTTAGAGGATGCCTTGAAACATCCAAACTGGAGCATGGGAAGAAAGATTACCGTAGATTCTGCAACCCTTGTAAACAAAGGCTTAGAGGTAATGGAAGCAAAGTGGCTCTTTGATGTGGAATTAGAGCAGATCCAGGTGGTCGTGCATCCGCAGAGCGTCATCCATTCGATGGTGGAATACGAGGATGGTGCAGTGATTGCGCAGCTTGGAACGCCGGATATGCGTCTGCCGATCCAGTATGCACTTTATTATCCAAACCGAAGAAGTTTAAGCGGAAAGCGTTTGAATTTTTACGAATTGGGAAGTCTGACCTTTGAAGAACCGGATATGGAGACCTTTCAGGGGTTGTCCCTGGCTATGAAAGCCATGAAGGCAGGCGGCAATATGCCAACGGTATTTAATGCGGCGAATGAACGTGCAGTGGCAATGTTTTTAGAGAAAAAAATCGGATTTTGGAATATTCCCGAAATCATTGAAGCATCTATGGAACACGTTGATTTTAGGGAAAATCCAAGTTTGGAAAAAATACTGAGTACAGAACAGGAAGTATATGAGTATATAGAGAGCAGGTGGAAAACTTGAAAATCATTTTTGCGATATTAATTTTCAGTATCATAATTCTGTTCCATGAGCTGGGACATTTTCTGTTCGCAAAGCGGGCAGGGATCCGTGTCAATGAGTTTTGTATCGGTTTAGGTCCTACGCTGGTTGGATTTACAAAAGGTGAAACCAAGTATTCCATCAAATTGCTGCCTTTTGGCGGTGCCTGCATGATGGAAGGTGAGGACGGAGACAGCAAGGCGGAGGATTCTTTTCAGAGTAAATCGGTTGGGGCAAGAATTTCCGTAGTAGCCGCAGGACCGGTCTTTAATTTCATTATGGCATTTGTCTGTGCTCTGATCTTAGTGGCATGTACCGGATATGACAGACCGGTGATCAGCGGTGTTATGGACGGATATCCTGCACAGGAAGCAGGGATGAAAGAGGGAGATGTGATCAAAAAGCTGAATTCAAAGAAGATCCATCTTTACCGGGAAGTCAGCATTTATACCTTTTTCCACGGAGATCAGTCCATTGATGTGGTATATGAGCGTGACGGAAAGACACATGAGACAACGATCACACCGCGCTACGACAAAGAAAATGATCGTTATCTCTTCGGATTCTATGGAAGCGGCGAACGGACAAAAGGCGGTCCGGTCAAGACCCTGCAATACGGTGTATACGAAGTGAAATACTGGATCGCAAGTACCTTAGAAAGCCTTAAAATGCTTGTAACAGGACAGGTTGGGATCAATGAGATGTCGGGACCTGTCGGCATTGTCAAGGGTGTGAGTGATACCTATGAAGCAGGAGCGGCAGTCGGCTGGTTCTCCGTTTTTGTCGGAATGCTCAACTGGACGATCTTATTATCTGCGAACTTAGGTGTAATGAATCTTCTTCCACTTCCGGCATTAGACGGTGGAAGACTGGTATTTTTAATTATAGAAGCAATCCGTGGAAAAGGGGTTGACCCTGAGAAAGAGGGGATGGTCCATTTTATCGGGATCTGCCTTTTAATGGCATTGATGGTAGTCATTATGTTTAATGATATACGAAAGCTCTTCTAGGAGGAATGGTATGGATACAAGAGAAGTACGGATCGGAAACCGTGTGATCGGTGGTGGGAATCCGGTTTTGATACAGTCGATGACAAATACAAAGACGGAGGATGTTCAGGCAACCGTGGCACAGATCAAACGTCTGACTGCAGCGGGCTGTGAGATCATCCGGTGTGCAGTGCCTACGATGGAGGCGGCAAAGGCGTTAGGAGAGATCAAGCGTCAGATTGATATCCCGCTGGTTGCCGATATCCATTTTGACTATAAACTGGCAATTGCAGCAATGGAAAACGGTGCGGATAAGATCCGTATCAATCCGGGCAATATCGGTTCAAAAGAGCGGATCCGTGCGGTAGTAGATGTGGCAAAAGAGAGAAATATTCCAATCCGGGTGGGTGTCAACAGTGGTTCTTTAGAAAAAGAACTGGTGGCAAAATATCATGGTGTAACAGCCGAAGGATTGGTGGAGAGCGCATTAGATAAGGTACATCTGATCGAGGAAAACGGCTATGATAATCTGGTGATCTCTATTAAATCATCCGATGTCATGATGTGTGTACATGCGCATGAGCTGATCGCAAAAAAGACAGATTATCCGCTTCATGTCGGTATCACAGAGGCAGGAACGATCACAAGCGGCAACATCAAGTCTGCGATCGGTCTTGGACTGATCTTAAATCAGGGCATTGGTGATACGATCCGCGTATCCTTAACGGGAGATCCGTTAGAAGAGATCAAGTCTGCAAAGCTGATCCTGCGTACTCTCGGTTTACGGAAAGGCGGCATTGAGGTAGTATCCTGTCCGACCTGCGGCAGAACGCAGATTAATCTGATCGCGCTTGCAAACCGTGTGGAAGATATGGTTGCTGATATTCCGTTAGATATCAAGGTTGCAGTCATGGGCTGTGTGGTAAACGGACCGGGGGAAGCAAGAGAGGCAGACATCGGGATTGCAGGAGGAATCGGGGAAGGATTGCTGATCAAACATGGCGAGATCGTACAGAAACTTCCGGAAGAGGAACTCTTAGATGCATTGAGAAACGAACTGTTGAATTGGAGTGAGTAAGATGGCAAATGCCTTTTTAGAGGTCTTTCCTACATTACAACTAAATCACGAAATGAAGGGTCTTTTGTCAGAAGCCACGGTAACAAAAGTGGCTTCTAACCGTAACCGGGATTTTATCCGTGTCTATTTTGACAATACAAGGCTGATCCCGAAAAGAGATATCTGGCGTTTAGAAGAGGATATGAGACAGCAGCTTTTTCCAAATCAGAAGATGCAGATCAAGCTGATGGAGCATTACCGCCTTTCCAGCCAGTATACGGCAAAGACACTTTTAGATACCTATAAAGAGAGCATGTTGTGTGAGATCAAAGAATACAGCCTGCTCCTTTATAATATTTTTAGAAAAGCCGAGATCCGCTTTGAAGAAGATATGCAGATGACGTTGATCTTAGAAGATACGTTAATCGCAAGGGAAAGTCAGGACGAGCTGATCGAAGTCTTAGATAAGATCATAAGAGAACGCTGCGGCATCCAGACGAAGTTCGACATTCAGTTCGTGGAGAAAAAAGAGAGCCATTATAAAAAAAATACCGACCATCAGATCGATTTAGAAGTCGAGAGTATCGTAAGGCGTACGGCGGCAGCAAAATCGGAGCATGAGCAGGAACACGCTGAGGACGAAATGCTCGGAGCAGTCGCAAAAGAAAACGAGGCAGATACTTCAAAGGCTCAGAGTCCGAAAGAGCAGAGTGCAAAAGTAGCCAAGACAAAGTCCACTGCAGATGTGGGAAGCCGGCAGAACGGTAAGAAGGGTGGAGTTAAGAAGCGCGAGTACGGTCTGAAGCGTTCCGACAACCCGGATGTATTCTACGGACGTGATTTCGACGAAGAAGCAGTGACGATCGATACAATACAGGGAGAAGTCGGCGAGGTCGTTATTCGCGGACAGATCATCGATACCGATATGCGGGAACTTCGGAATGGAGAAAAAACGATCGTCAAGATCGTCATTACAGACTTTACGGATACAATCGCAGCTAAGATTTTTGTAAAAAATGAGCAGCGGGATGAATTGATGGAGCATCTGAAAAAAGGAAACTTCATCAAGATCAAAGGTGTTACAACGATGGACAAGTTTGACCATGAAATCGGGCTGTCCTTCTTAGCCGGTATGAAGAAAATCCCTGATTTTACCACGCCAAGATTAGATAACAGCATGGAAAAGAGAGTCGAGCTGCATTGCCATACCAAAATGAGCGATATGGACGGTGTTTCTGATGTAAAAGACATCATAAAAAGGGCAAAATCATGGGGTCATAAAGCAATCGCAATTACTGACCACGGTGCAGTGCAGGCATTTACGGATGCGTATCATTCCGTCAGTCCTGAGGATGATTTTAAGGTCATATATGGAGTAGAGGCATATTTAGTTGACGATTTAAAAGAAATCATTACAAATTCTAAGAATCAGAGTCTGGATGATTCCTATGTGGTATTTGACTTAGAGACCACAGGATTTAGTCCAAACACTTGTAAGATCATAGAGATTGGAGCCGTGAAGGTGGAAAATGGAACGATCACGGAGCGTTTTTCGGAATTTGTCAATCCACAGGTACCAATTCCGTTTAAGATCGAGGAACTGACCGGAATCCGTGACGATATGGTCATGGGGGCGGAAACCATTGAAGAGATCCTGCCGCGTTTTATGGAATTTTGTGAAGGTTGTGTAATGATCGCACACAATGCAGAATTTGATATGAGCTTTATCCGCAAAAATTGTATGGATTTAGATATCCCATGCAATCATACGGTTGGCGATACGGTGGCAATGGCAAGAATCTTACTGCCGGCCTTACATCGTTTTAAATTAGATACCGTCGCAAAAGCACTGAAGATTTCATTAGAAAACCATCATCGTGCGGTAGATGATGCAGAATGTACGGCACACATTTTTGTAAAGTTCATTGAAATGTTAAAAGAGCGCCATATCGAGACGCTGAATGATCTGAACAGTCTTGGGGCAACGTCGGTCGATACGGTGAAAAAGCTGCCGACCCACCATGCGATCATCTTAGCACAGAATGAA
>ERZ773228.4550-NODE-4550-length-10346-cov-2.352444_pt1 | contig 10346 bp, 15 predicted proteins | sample MGYA00580524_ERZ773228 | MGnify/ENA primary metagenome ERZ773228 (study PRJEB29015, sample SAMEA2737768) | human gut metagenome | biome: human gut; feature: human-associated habitat; material: faeces | place: China | collected 2012 ...
TCACGCCGACCCCCGTACAGCAACTTTGCACGCACGTGCAAAGTTGCGGCCAAAGCGTCTTTTTCTCTTACACCGGGCGCGGCGCGTTCTCTTTTTGGCGCTGACAAAAAGAGAATGGGGGCGCATCTGCACGGCCGTCAGCATGGCTGATATTCCCCGCAGAAATAGAAGCCTTCCATTTTGAGTGAACCATAGAAAGGAATCCATTGTATGCGTGCAGTTGTGACACGGGTGGCCGGTGCCTCCGTAACCATTGCCGGGAACGTCAACGGCCGGATCGGCCGTGGCTTCCTGGTGCTGCTGGGCGTGGGACCCAACGACACCGAGGAGACCGCCGACCGCCTGGCGGAGAAAATCTGCAACCTGCGGGTCTTTGAGGATGAAAACGGCAAAATGAATCTGAATCTGGAGCAGACAGGCGGTGCCCTGCTGGTGGTGTCCCAGTTCACCCTGTACGCGGACACCTCCTCCCGCCGCCCCGGCTTTACCGGCGCCGCCAAGCCGGACGCGGCCATCCCCCTGTATGAGCGATTCATGGCTCACTGCAGGGAGCGGGGCTTCGACGTTCAGCATGGGGAGTTCGGCGCTGATATGCAGGTGGACTCCCGGAACGACGGCCCCGTCACCATCCTCTTCGACACAGAGCGGCCCTTATGAGGGAAGCGGCGCAGGGCGGCGGCGAAATGGCGCCGCCGGAGCTGGTGCGGACGTTCTATGAGACCGTGGTCTCCCAGCACCGTCTGGAGGACCTGCCCCGCTTCGTCGAGGAGGGCTGCGTGCTCCGCCAGGGGGAGTGGACCACTCCCCTGGGTCCCGGCGGCATGGTGCGGCATCTGGCGGCTCTGCGGGAGACGTATCCGGATTACACGGTCCGCATCCTCCGCCAGCACTGGGCCGCGCCGTATGTCGTCTCCGAGTGTGTTATGGAGGGGACCCACCTGGGCCCTTGGCCCGGAACAGTCCCCACGGGAAAACGCCTGATCTTCACCGGCGTGAACATCGACCGGGTGGAGGGCGGAAAGATCGTGGAGCACGGCGGCGCTGTGAACACCTTTGAGACCCTGTGGGACGCGGGCATGATCCGCCCTGCGGAGTGACAGGGCATTTGTCCATTCCACACATGGGCGGGCGGGATTTCCGCCGCCTGCCTCTGATATTTTCATTTGGCAAGGGAGGTCTCCCATGAAGATCAAGTGCTTGCAGGTGGGCCCCATCGGCACCAACTGCTATCTCCTCTGCGACGAGGATGCCAAGACCTGCGCCGTCATTGATCCCGGCGGGGATGGGGCGCGGATCGCCGCCGCAGTGGCGGAAACCGGCTGTGTGCCCTGCGCCATCCTGCTGACCCACGGCCACTACGACCACACCGGCGCTGTGGGAGAGCTCCAGGCCAAATGGCCGGAGACCCCGGTGTATCTGAATCGCCGGGATGTGTACGCCGATGCCTGCACCCAGCAGCTGTTCCCGCTCCTCAGCGGGGACGTGCGGGACTACGACGAGGGGGACACGGTGGCTGTGGGCGGCCTGACGGTGACCGTTCTGGCCACCCCCGGCCACAGCGAGGGGTCTGTCACCCTCCGGTGCCAAGACGCCCTCTTCTGCGGGGATACGCTCTTTGCGGGCTCCTGCGGCCGGACGGACTTCCCCGGCGGGTCCATGGAGAAGATGATGGCCTCTCTGCGGCGGCTGGGGCAGCTGGAGGGAGACCTCCGGGTCCTGCCCGGCCACATGGAGGCATCCACCCTGGACCGGGAGCGGCGCTGGAACCCCTATCTGCTCCAGGCCATGCAGTGAGGAGGGCGCGCCCATGAAACTGGTTTTCCGCGGCCATGACGAGCGGTATGTGGTGGAGCAGAGCCTGATGAATCTGTTCCCCGGGGAACTGCCTGTCTACGAGCCGATCACCCCAGGCGATGACAGCTGGGCCGTGATCTCGCTGGAGGAGACGGGGGACCTCTGCCGGGTGGCGGTCTCCCTCTGCCGGGGCGGCAAGACCACCGAGCAGACCTATCAGGAGCCCCTCTCCGGCGGCGATTTCCAGCGGGAGGGCCTCCGCCGCCACGCCGTCGGCGCCTGCTTCTTCCTGGCGGCCCGGGCGGTCACCGGCGTGACGCCCCCCTGGGGAATGCTCACCGGCGTCCGGCCCGACAAGCCGGTGACCTGGGCCCTGGAGGACGGGAAGTCCCCGGAAGAGGCCCGGGCGTATTCTTTACGGCGTGTAAAGATAGCATCCAGCATTTCGTCACCCCCTCCCGGGCCGCCCTGGCCCTGGAGACCGGCGCCACCGCGGCCAAGGCCGCCCGGCGGCTGGAGAAGCGGGACATTGACGTGTACGTGGGCATTCCCTTCTGCCCAACCCGGTGCGCCTATTGCTCCTTTGTCAGCCAGTCGGTGGAGCGGAGCTTTGCCCTGGTGCCCCCTTATGTGGACGCCCTGTGTGGGGAGATCTCCGCCGGCGGCGAGATGGTTCGCCGGGCGGGACTGCGGGTGCGGACCTTCTACATGGGCGGCGGCACCCCCACCACCCTGACGGCGGAGCAGATGGACCGGGTCCTCACCGCTTTCGAGACCTCCTTCGACCGTACCGCCTGTGAGGAGATCACTGTGGAGGCGGGCCGGCCGGACACCATCACGGCGGAAAAGCTGGCGGTGCTCCGCAACCACGGGGTCACTCGGGGCTCGGTGAACCCCCAGACCTTTGAAGAGAACGTGCTGCGGGCCATCGGCCGGTGCCACACGGCTGCGGACATCGACCGCGCCATGGAGCTGGTGGCCCGGTGCGGCTTCCCCCACGTGAACATGGACCTGATCGCCGGACTCCCGGAGGATACGGCGGAGGGCTTCCGCCGGTCCCTGGACCGGTGCCTGACCTACGGCCCCGACGATATCACCGTCCACACCCTGGCGCTGAAAAAGGGCAGCCGCATCCTGACGGAGGGACTGCGGATCCCCGGCGCGGAGACGGTGGCCGAGATGCTGGATTACGCCTCTCCCACCCTCCGGACCGCCGGATACCGTCCCTACTACCTATACCGGCAGAAGTACATGTCCGGCAGCTTTGAGAACATCGGCTGGTGCCGCAGCGGCGGCGAGTGCTGGTACAACGTGGACATCATGTCGGAGCTGTGCTCCATCCTGTCCTTCGGCGCCGCCGGGTCCACCAAGATGGTGGTGCCGGGCACCAACCAGATCCAGCGGGCGTTCAACGTGAAATATCCCACCGAGTATATCCAGCGGCCGGAGAAGTGGCAGGCCAATCAGACCGCCTTCGCCGCCTTTTATGAAGCACTGTGAAAGGAGCATCGCCATGGCCTATTCCCTGAAAGAGATCAACGACGCTGTCCGCTCTGACCCCAAGGGCTTTGCGGAGGCGTGCGACGCCGCCTTTGCCAAAAAAGTGGAGACGGCGGCCCAGAAGATTGCCGATCACCGGAAGGAGTCCCGCATCATCCTGTTGTCCGGCCCCTCCGGCTCCGGCAAGACCACCACGGCATTGAAGATCGAAGAGCAGCTGGAGAAAATGGGCATCCAGACCCACACCATCTCCATGGACAACTACTTCAACACCATCGACCCGGAGACGGCGCCCCGGAACCGGGAGGGCGCCATCGACTACGAGTCTCCCTTCTGCCTCGACATCGAGCTGCTGAACCGACACTTCTCCATGCTGGACCGGGGGGAGACCATCCACGTGCCCAAGTACGAGTTCGCCCGACAGATGCGCTCCGACATCCTGTCTCAGCCGCTGAAGCTGGGGCCCGACGAGCTGGCTATCTTTGAGGGCATCCACGCCCTGAACGACGTGATCGTGGGCAAGAATCCCAAGGCCTTCAAGCTGTATATCGCGGCCCGGTCCAATGTGGTGGACGAGGACGGCGCCGTGGTGTTCCAGCACCCCTGGCTGCGCCTGTGCCGCCGGATCGTCCGGGACTACAAGTTCCGGGGCAGCGACGCCAACTTCACCCTGAAGATGTGGCCCAATGTCCGCCGGGGGGAAAAGCTGTATATCTCCCCCTATAAGGAGAATGCGGACTTGATGTTCGACTCCTCCCTGCCGGATGAGGTGGCGGTGCTGAAGCCCTTCGTGGTCCCCCTGCTGGAGGCGCTGCCCCAGGGCAAGTATGAGATCGCGGACGACATCCTCCGGGGATTTGAGCGGATCGAGATCATGGAAGAGTCCAACATCGCCCCCAGCTCCCTGGTGCGGGAGTTCATCGGCGGCAGCATCTATCCCAGCTGAGCGGGGCTGCCCCTCTGCCCCAATCTTTCTTTGGAGGTCATACAAGCCATGAATGAGCGGTTGCAGGAACTGCTGGACGCGGTGCAGCGCACTGCCTCCCAGGTGGGCGGCAGTGCGGCGGATGCCGCCTACGGCATGGGAAAGCGGGCGGGGGAGCTCCTGTCCGTGGCCAAGCTGAATATCCGGATCATGGACCTGAAGGGAGCGGTGAGCACCGCCCTGCGGGAGGTGGGGGAGATGATCTACGCCACCCACACCGGCACCCTCACGGAGTCCGAGGTACTGCTGGCAAAGCTTCAGGAGATCGACGGGCTCCGCCAGCAGATCGACCGGCTGGAGCGGGAGATCGCTCGGCTGCAGGGCGGCGCGGTGTGCCCCTTCTGCGGGGCGGCCGCCCGGAGCGGCGACGTATTCTGCCGGGAATGCGGCCAAAAGCTGTAAGGAGGAAGCGTAAGATGGAATATACATTCGCACAATATCAGGAGAGCGCCCAGGCGCTGAGAGACCGCCTGGGGGCGTTCCGCCCCCGGTGCCTGCTGATCTTGGGCTCCGGCCTGGGCTCTTTGGGCAACGAAGTGGAGTCCCCCATTGCCGTCCCCTATGAGGATGTGCCCCACATGAAGCGATCCACCGCCCCGGACCACGCGGGCCGGTTCGTGTTCGGCCGCCTGGCGGGTCAGGACGTGGCGGTGATGCAGGGCCGCCTCCACACCTATGAGGGCTGGTCCTTTGAGGATGTCAGCTATCCCGTCCGGGTGCTGCGGCTGCTGGGGGCGGAAACGCTGGTAGTCACCAACGCTGCCGGCGCGGTGAACACCGCCTTCTCTGCCGGGGACATCATGCTGATTACCGACCACATCAAACTCTTCGGTGTCAGCCCCCTTTGCGGCCCCAATCTGGAGGAGTTCGGCCCCCGGTTCCCGGACATGAGCCATGTGTACACGCCCCGACTCCAGGACAACGCCCGGGAGGCTGCGGAGGAGCTGTCCATCCCCCTGCGCCAGGGCGTCTATATGTACTTCCCCGGCCCCCAGTACGAAACGCCGGCGGAGGTCCGTGCCGCCCGGGTGCTGGGCGCGGACGCCGTGGGCATGTCCACGGTGCCGGAGGCCATTGTGGCCGCCCACTGCGGCATGGATGTGCTGGGCTTCACGCTCTGCACCAATATGGGGGCCGGGGTGCTGGACCAGCCTCTTTCCTCCGACGAGGTGCTTGCCGCCGCCGCCACGGCGGGGCCCCGGTTCTCTGCCCTGGTAAAGGCGTGTCTGGCCCGGTTATAAACGGCAGCGGCAGGCCATAGGCTCATAGGGGCAGCAGATTCCGCCGCCCTAGTTCTCTGTTGTAATTTGAGGTAATCGCTTCATGTCTAATCAAAAAAAGCAATCCTTCCTGGGCGGCGCCGCCATCCTGGCCGCAGCTGTCGTTGTGGTGAAATTTATCGGGTTCTTCTACAAAGTCCCCCTGAACAACATCCTGGGCGGCCCCGGCAAGACGTATTTCGACACTGCCTATAAGATTTACAATTTCCTGCTGACCTTCTCCACGGCGGGCCTGCCTCTGGCCATCTCCAAGCTGACCAGCCAGGCCCATGCCCAGGGACGGGAGAACGAGAAGCGGAAGATCTTCCGCACCGCCATCGTGCTGTTTTTCGTCCTGGGCACGGTGGGCGCCCTGTTTATGTTCTTCCAGGCAGAGGGCTTGGCGGGGTTTCTGGAGAACAGCCTGGCGGCCCAGCCCATCCGGGCGCTGGCTCCGGCGGTGTTCTGCGTGTGCCTGCTGGCCTGCATGCGGGGCTACACCCAGGGCCAGGGCAACATGACGCCTACGGCGGTTTCCCAGGTACTGGAGGCGCTTTTGAAACTGGCCATCGGTCTGCCGCTGGCGTGGTATGTACTGCGCATCGGCATGAGCCTGGAGATGGGCGCCGCCGCGGCCATCCTGGGCGTCACGGCGGGCACGGCGGTCTCCATGCTGTTTTTGGTGGGATATTTGACGAAGCACCGGAATCGGACACAGTCCCTGGATGTCCCCTCCGGCAGCAGCCATCTGATCCGGCAGATCCTGGCCATTGGCATCCCCATCACCCTCAGCAACTCCGCAATGAGCATCCTGAACATCATCGACACCAAGATCGTCATGGGCCAGCTGCAGAACGCCCTGCTGCTGTCGGAGGAATCGGCCGCTGCCCTGAACGGCCAGTACAGCATGGCCATGGATATGCCCAACATGGTGGCCTCCTTCGTGTACCCGGTGACCATGAGCTTGATTCCATTCGCGGCGGCGGCTCTGGCCCGGCAGGACCATGCCGGAGCGGACCGGATCATCTCCTCCGCCTTCCGCATCATCGCCATTCTGGCCCTGCCGGCGGGCATCGGCCTCAGTGTCCTCTCCACGCCCATCATGGTCCTGGTGCTGCCGGCCCAGCGGGAGGATGCCCTGGCGGCGGGCCCCCATCTTCAGGTGCTGGGCATCGCCCTCATCTTCATCTGCCTGATGATCCTGACCAACGCTATCCTGCAGACCTACGGCAAGGAGAAGCTGCCCATCTTCACCGTGATCGTCGGCGGCATCGTCAAGATCATCATGAACTATTTCCTGGTGGGGAATCCGGACATCAACATCCACGGCGCACCCATCTCCACGCTATGCTGCTATCTGGTGATCGTGGTGCTGAATCTGTTCTTCGTGTGGAAATACTCGCCCCAGAAGCCACGGTATCTCGAAGTTTTCGCAAAGCCCGTGGCCGCTTCCCTGCTCATGGGCGGCGCGGCCTGGGCGGTCTATGGCCTGGCCAGCCGGGTGCTGGATGGGGCTTTCCTCGCCCTGGCACAGCAGATGTTTGCGGATCCGGATAAGATCCAGCTCTGGTCCGTATATCTGGCCAACGCCGCCTGCGTCCTGCTGGGCATCCTGGCCGGCGTGATCGTCTACGGTGTGCTGGTGATCGCTCTGCGGATCCTGCGGGCGGAGGATGTGCGGTCCATTCCCCGCGGGGAAAAGCTTATTAAACTTCTGCACTTAAAATGAGAAACCGGGCGGCCGCGCCCCCTTCCCAAGGGGGCGATCCGCTAAAATTCCTTGAAAAATCAGGGGTTTCCCGTGAATTTTTCTTGCAAAGGCAGGCATCTTATGGTAGAGTTTCAGCGTAAGGATTTTTACAGCTACGAGGATTTTCTGGAGATCATGCGGCTGCTGCGGGCTCCCGGGGGCTGCCCCTGGGACCGGGAGCAGACCCACAGCTCCATCCGCCGGAACTTCCTGGAGGAGACCTATGAGGTTCTGGACGCCATCGACCACGACGACGCCAGCGGCATGTGCGAGGAGCTGGGCGACGTGTTGATGCAGGTGGCCTTCCATGCCCAAATCGAGGCGGAGCGGGGCCGCTTCACCATGGCAAATGTGGTGGACGGCGTGGCCCGGAAGCTGGTGTACCGCCATCCCCATGTCTTTGGGGACGTGCAGGCGGATACCTCCCAGCAGGTCCTGGCCAACTGGGACGTGCTGAAGCGCCGGGAGAAGGGCCAGCGGTCCACGGCGGACGCGGTGGAGGCCGTGCCCCACACGCTGCCTGCCCTGTGGCGGGCGGAAAAGATTCAGTCCAAGACCGCCAAGGCCGGCTTTGACTGGACAAGCTCTCTCCAGGCACTGGACAAGCTGGAAGAGGAGGTCCGGGAGCTCCGGGCCGCCCTGGAGGCCGGTCAGGCCGCCGACGCGCCCCACGGCATCCGGGAGGAGCTGGGCGACACGCTGTTTATGGCCGCCAAAATCGCCCAGATGTCGGGCGTGGACCCGGAGGACGCCCTCCACCGGGCCTGCGACAAGTTTGACCGCCGCTTCCGCGCGGTGGAAGAGGCCGCGGACAAGCCTCTGCCGGAGTGCGGTGAGGCGGAGCTGCTGGCCCTCTGGAACGATGCAAAATCCCACGATCCGTCTTAATCGCGGGCGCGCCTGCCTGCGTTAGGAATAAATCATCTAGCAAGCGCATCACACATTGTATAGGAGGATAACATCCATGAACAAAGCTGAACTCATCAATTCTGTCGCCGCTTCTGCCGACGTTTCCAAGAAGGAGGCCGAGGCTGTTGTGTCCGCCACGTTTGACGCCATCACTGCCGCCCTGAAAGACGGCGACAAGGTGCAGCTGGTGGGCTTTGGATCCTTCGAGGTCAAGAAGCGTGCCGCTCGCGTGGGCCGCAACCCCAAGACCAAGGAGTCCATTGAGATCCCCGCTTCCGTAGTGCCCGTGTTCAAGGCCGGCAAGGCCCTGAAGGACGCCGTGGCGAAGTGATCTGACCCTGTGATTTCGGGACTGCCGGTGCTGTGGTGCCGGCAGTCCCGTTTCCCATGAGAAAGGAGCCGCCCATGCGTTTGGATAAATATCTCAAAGTCTCCCGCCTCATCAAGCGGCGGACCGTGGCCAACGAGGCCTGTGACAACGGCCTGGTCACCGTCAACGGCAAGCCTGCCCGGGCCTCCTACGACGTGAAGGTGGGGGACCAGATTTCCCTGCGCTTCGGCCAGCGCATCGTAACGGTGGAGGTGCTGGACGTCCAGGAGACGGTGCGCCAGGCGGACGCCGGCACGCTGTACCGGGAGATCGGCCGGTAAGGCCGGACGCATATTCTCCCCGCCCCTCCCATATAGTTGGGACAGGGAGGGACGCGGAATGAACGACTACAACAACGCCATGTCCCAGGCGGGCCACCGTCTGGAGCTGATCGGCCGGGAGCGGCTCACGGTCTCCGGAGTGGAGGACGTGGAGCGGTTCGACGAGACCGGCATCATCATGTCCACCAGCGTGGGAACGCTGGTCATTACCGGAGAGGACCTGCACATCGGCAAGCTGTCCCTGGACGGGGGCGAGCTCCATGTGGACGGCCGGATCGATTCCGTCTCCTATGAGGACGGCGGTCAGGAGCGGGGGGGCCTTTTCCACCGGCTGTTCGGGTGAGGCGCCATGGCCCCTGCTCTCTCCCAGCCGCTCCTGCTCTTCTGTCAGGCGATCCTGCTGGGCATGGCTGCGGCGCTGCTGTATGACCTGCTGCGGGCCTTCCGCCTGCGGCTGCCCCGCCTGACGTCAGCGCTGGACATCCTGTACTGCATGGCCGCGGGCTTGGCGGTCTTCCTCTTCATGCTCCGCCGGGCGCAGGGGCAGCTGCGGCTGTATCTGCTGCTGGGGGCGGTGGGCGGCGGTGTGCTGTTTTTCACCGCCTTCTCCCCGTTTTTGCGGCCGGTGTGGGATTTTTGGGTGGATACCCTGGCATTTTTGCTGCATCTGACCGCCATTCCCCTGCGGGGAGCGGAAAATTTGTGTAAAAAAATTGGCAGATGGGGAAAAAATCTCTTTTATTTTATTCGCAAATGTTATACAATAAAAAACACCAAGCACGGCAGAAGGCTTTACAAAGGAGGCGGGCGGCATGGCAAGAGCAGGACGGCAGCCAAAGAAGCGGTCCAGAGGAAGCGTCCTCACCAAGATTCTGATCCTGGTGATTCTGGCGGCGATCGGACTGCAGCTGCGCAGCCTCCACAGCCAGGTGCAGGACGCCCAGGCCCAGCGGGACGCCCTGACGGCCCAGGTCCAGGCCCAGGAGCAGGAAAACGCCGCCCTGGCCGCGGACATCGCCGAGGGCGCCACCGAGGATAAGATGAAGGAGATCGCGCAGGAAGAGCTGGGGCTGATCTCCCCCAATCAGCGTGTGTTTTCTGTGGGCAACTGACCGGAGCCGGGCGACGAGGGAGGCGGAGCGCCTCCCCCGCTTGTGCCGGGAGCCGGTCTTTTTTGATACGACCCGCTTCCACGGGAGCGGGAAAACCATCCGGAAGGAGAAACAGTACACTATATGGAGCTTCAGGTAGGGAGCATTTTGGAAGGAAAGGTGACCTCCATCACCAAATTCGGCGCGTTCGTGGCCCTGGACAATGGGAAGTCCGGCCTGGTCCACATCTCCGAGATCGCCAACACGTTTGTCAACGACGTACATGACTACCTGCAGGAGGGGCAGGCCGTCAAGGCCAAGGAGCTGCTGATGCTGCTGGACTGATGCCCTCACCCTGCAAATCATACGCCTAACAGAAAACCATCCCCTCAATCAAACAAGGACTG
>ERZ773228.4560-NODE-4560-length-10323-cov-3.123685_pt1 | contig 10323 bp, 10 predicted proteins | sample MGYA00580524_ERZ773228 | MGnify/ENA primary metagenome ERZ773228 (study PRJEB29015, sample SAMEA2737768) | human gut metagenome | biome: human gut; feature: human-associated habitat; material: faeces | place: China | collected 2012 ...
CCTGTACAAAATGCAGTTCCTGACGCTTGTCTACCACATAGATAACCTCATCTGGGTGGTAGTCCTGCTCTCGCATGATCAAAGTTGCTAAGTCTGTTGTTGTATACAAAGATGCGCCATCGGATTTTAGGATAATACACGGCGGGATTTCTTTTGTATCCTCTTCTTTTGCAACATCTACTACCAGTGCGCCGTCACTCATATAGGCAAATCCGTCTTTTTTCATCTGCTCTACCATATCCGGAATGTATGGCTGGGCATCGGATTCTCCTTTCCAGAGTTCAAAAGATACATTCAGATTTTCATAATTTTTCTTTAAGTCTGTCACGGAAACATTTAAAATATGGGCAAGAAGTGCCTGATATCCTCTCCGTCCCGCCTGTAATTCAGAGGTTGCTTTCATGGCTGCCTCTTTATATGCCTCATCATCTTTGGATTTTGCACTTGCAGTCGGATAGATCTCCTCTAACTCTGAAATGGTAAACGGTGCTTCTTTCGGATATTCTCCGGTATAGTTCTCATCATAATATACCAGCTCCGGTTTGCGCTCTCTAAGCTCGGTAATGATCAGCCCCATCTGTAGTCCCCAGTCACCTAAATGCACATCACCGATCACCTTATGTCCCATAAATTTTCCAATACGTTTGATACTCTCACCGATAATTGCAGAACGTAAGTGTCCGACATGCAACGGTTTTGCAACATTCGGTCCGCCGTAATCAATGATGATCGTCTTTGGGTTCTTTGCTTTTTCACATCCAAGTCGTTCTTCATCTTTCTGCATAGACTGCATATAGGATGCAAGATATTCCTTTGATAAGATCAGATTTAAAAATCCCGGTTTCACGGAATCTACCGACTCAAACATCTCGCTCTGCTTTAATTCCTCTGCTACCTTATCTGAGATCATAAACGGTGCACAGTGGTATTCCTTTGCGGCAGCCAATGCACCATTGCACTGGTACTCGCACAGATCCGGGCGGTTTGAAAGTGTCACTCTTGCATATTTTTCATCGTAACCGCAGGCTATAAATGCCTTAGTCACTTCCCCTGTAATTAAATCCAGCATTTTTTCCATAAAAGTATCTCCTTATATCACCAAATCAAAGAGGGTAAGATGACTTACCCTCTGCATAATCTATTATAGTATAATACTTTTTGAAATCCCGTGCAAGTTCTGGCAGAAACTTAAGAGAAAAAATTCTCAGCAATCGTATAGCTCTCTGTTTCCTTGATACCGCCGGTTAAAAAATGTGCCATATCTTTATTGAAAAAGTGCATTTCGACACCACCCTGCTCATCAGCAAGTACGAACTCATCGTCTTTGATGTAACCGTCATCTAATAAGTATTTTGCAAATACGCAGATGCCGCCTTCATACTGCTCTGCTTCTCTTCCGCTCTTGTCATACATCCGCACTACGATCTTGCCGTCATCTAAGATCGGTCCATACAGTAAACCGACTGCATTGCTTCCAAAATTTCTCTTACAGAGCATTTCGATATTACGCTCCTGTAAGTGGATGTCATTTTTATTCGGATCTAAGATCAGGTAGTTGTTACCTCTTCCTCTATATTTCTTTAATGTGATCGTTTCCATAAACCTGCACTCCTTTCGCTCTGCCTTTGTTTTATCTTTTATCTATACTTTATTATATTTTATTTTTTTGCATTTTCCAGTGTATTTTGTGCTTGAAAATATGCAAAAAGTGCTGTAGGATAGTGTTAGAGCATTTGTGTGTAATTAAAATAATTTTTTTATTTTGGGATATGTGCGTGTTTGTTGACGATTCTGCTATTTTCCGGTGTAGCGGTCTGAGATTCCCTAAGCACACTGTGGATTTACTATGAAATACGGACGAAACCGGGGAAGATTCGCCATCCATGGCTCAGCTCCCCCTTTTTCAGACATCCATGTCTGAAAATTTCTGACTTTTGCCAGAGTGCCAAGGGATTCTAGGACCGCTACACAGTCAAATATGCTGAATCGCCAACGAACACTGCACAGCTAAGCAAAAGAATATTTTATTCATTATACTCACACAAATTCTTTTTTTATCGTACTCATATCATAAAACACAGGATAAAACAGACTATTATAATAACCAGATATCACCATGCAGGGAGGAATTTTTCAGATGTATCCACCGGAAGAGAATTTAAGAAGTGGTTATTTACAACAGAATTTCAGGTTATTTCATTTAAAAGACAAAAAGGAGCAGCAGTTTGACTTTCACTACCACGATTTTGACAAGATTGTGATTTTTTTATCAGGAAATGTTACTTATATTGTGGAAGGGAAGTCTTACCACTTAAAGCCCTGGGATATTCTTTTGGTGCCGCACCATGACATCCACAAGCCGGTCATTGACGGCAGCAGTGTCTATGAGCGTATTGTCATCTGGGTGAAAAATGAATTTATGGAAAAACAGCACCGCAAGAACTGTGACCTCTCCTCCTGTTTTCAGGAAAGTCTTGACCGCAGCTTTAACCTGATCCGCGTCCGCTCTTCCCTGCAATCGGAGATCCAGACGATCATCGCCAATTTAGAGGACAGTCTGCGCAGTACGGAATTTGGCAGTGAGTTATTAAGTGACACTTATTTTTTGCAACTCTTAGTCTACATTAACCGCGTGTTTTTAGATGCTTCTTTTACAAACGATGAGACGGATCTGACCTATGACAAGCAGATCACGGAATTACTCAAATATATCAACTCTCATTTAGGGGAAGATTTATCGAATGAAACGCTTGCGAACCGGCTGTATTTAAGCAAATATTACCTGATGCACCGCTTTAAGGAAGAAACCGGTTACACCTTACACAGCTATATTGAACAAAAAAGGCTGTTACACGCCTCCGAACTGATCAAGGAAGGTGTCCCAGCCATGAAAGCCGCCCAGGAGTGCGGCTTCAAAGAATATTCTACTTTTTTAAGGGCGTTCAAACGCAACTTTCATATTTCTCCAAAGGAATTACTGACGGATGTAAATGCCCTGTGATTCTATAAAATCCTGCAGCTCGTCCTGTGCATCCTGTGACCATTCCGGATTTAACTCCTTTTTTGTCTTTTCCTGCTCTTTCTGTTCCTCGCTCCGTTCCTGTCTCTTTGCAACATCACTCATTGCACATCACTCCTCTGTCTGACTGTCATGGATCACCTTGTCCAATTTCTGTCGCTTCTCCGCTAAGATCGCATTGATCTGCTCTTTGGTTACCGGATTGTCCGTCTCGTTCGTGCCGTATCTGCTAGAAGGCGGCATTTTTGCCTGTTCTAAAAGCTCCCGCTGTTCCATCTCACGACGGCGTTCTAACTCTAATGCGACTTTTTTTGCGGCTTCTTCTAAGCGTAACCGTTCCGCAGCTTCCTGCTGCCTTTTTCGCTCTTCTTCCTCTTTTTGACGCGCAAGCTCTTCCTGTGTGACATAATGAACATTGTATCCTTTTATAATGCTGTTTTTCAGCTTCTCACGTCTGTTACGTTCATCGATTAAGTCTCTCATTGACATCCCTTTTCCCATCCACTTTATGGTCTTATTTTAGCATATCATTTTTTAAAAATAAAGATATTTTGAATAACTTTCCAAGAGAAGGCACATCCTAGTATCGTCCTCATTTTCCCCTACATATTTTTCATTCAGGAGGAACTGTCATGGCAGCATACAAGGTTGAAATCTGCGGTGTAAACACTGCAAAACTCCCTATTTTAAAGGAAAGTGAAAAGGAAGAACTCTTTGCTAAGATCAAACAGGGAGACATGGCTGCCAGGGAAACTTACATTAAGGGAAATCTGCGGCTCGTTTTAAGTGTCATCAAACGTTTTTCGAATCACAATGAAAATGTAGATGATCTGTTTCAGATCGGATGTATCGGTCTGATCAAATCCATTGATAACTTTAACCCGGATATGGGGGTAAAATTTTCCACATATGCCGTTCCAATGATCATCGGGGAGATCCGAAGATACCTGCGCGACAACAACTCGATCCGTGTAAGCCGCTCTTTGCGTGACACTGCCTATAAAGCGATCCATGCGAAAGAAATCTTAACGAGGACTGCTTCTACGGAACCGACATTAGAAGATATTGCAAAAGAAACCGGTATCCCAAAAGAGGATATCGTCTTTGCACTCGATGCCATTCAGAGTCCTTTAAGTCTCTATGATCCGGTCTATACTGATGGTGGTGATGCGCTCTATGTCATGGATCAGATCAGTGATAAGAAAAATAAAGAAGAAAAATGGATCGAAGAGCTCTCTTTAGGCGATGCCATGGATCGTTTAAATGAGCGTGAAAACTATATTATCCGGCTTCGTTTTTTTGAGGGCAAGACCCAGATGGAAGTTGCCGAGGAAATCCATATTTCCCAGGCACAGGTCTCCCGTCTGGAAAAATCCGCCCTAAAAAGTATGAAAAATTATCTTTCTGTGTAGATTTTGATATAGATCAGCGATCCCATTAACGATCCCATTTTTCACACAGTGCATTGATCTGGTCTGCAAATTTTGCCATATCTTTATTTGCAGTTCCTTCATTTTTCTGGATGACCGCTAAGAGTCTCTCACCGGCTGCTAACAGTCTTGCAAAGACGTTCGAAGAAGCCTTGCTGCTCTTTGTCTTTTTCTTCACAAGATCTCTTGAACCCTGTGCAGTCTGCTGGTTCAGCACCAGATCAAACGTATCCCCACTGTATGGTGCTACGGCATCGAGTCCTAATTCTTCCCGCAGATATGCAGCAAAGCCATCGCAGACCTCATCATCACCATGCACGATAAAGACCCGTTTTAACGGTGTCTTATAGGCTTTGATCCATTCTGTCAACATTCTCTTATCCGCATGACCGCTCAATCCCGGAAGGTTCATGATCTTCGCGTGAACTTCAATCTGCTCGCCAAACAGTTTTACTTCTTTGACACCGTTAAGCAGTGAATGTCCTAACGTTCCCGGCACCTGGAATCCGACAAAGACGATCGTGGAATCCGCTCTCCACAAATTATGTTTTAAATGATGGCGGATACGGCCTGCCTCACACATACCGGAAGCAGATATGATTACCTTGGATTTTTCATTAAAGTTGATCATCTTCGATTCATCACTTGTAATCGCCATCTTCAAACCGTCAAAACGAATCGGATTGATGCCTTTTCCGACTAATTCCAATGCCTCTTCATCGAAACATTCTGCTACATTTTTATGGAAAATCCCGGTTGCCTCCACAGCAAGCGGACTGTCAATATAGACTTCAAAATTCTGATACTCTTTCATCAGATTTTCGGTCTTGATCCTTCTTAAAAAATAGAGTAATTCCTGTGTCCTTCCTACAGAAAATGCCGGGATCACGACATTTCCACCCCGGTGAAAGGTTTCGGTGATCACTTCTGCCAGTTCTTTTGCATAGTCGACAGACACCTCATGCAGACGGTCTCCATAGGTGGATTCCATGACTACATAATCGGCATCCTCGATAAAATGCGGATCTTTGATCAATGGTTTGTTGCCATTGCCAATGTCACCGGAAAAGACAATTTTTGTCTTTCCGTCTTCGTCCTCTGCCCATACCTCGATGGATGCCGAGCCTAACAGGTGTCCTGCGTCCACAAAACGGATGGTAAGTCCCGGTTCGATCTCAATTTTTTGTGCATATGGACATGGTACAAAATGCTCCATAACTCCCATTGCATCATTGATATCATAAAGCGGTACCACTTCCGGTCTTCCGGCACGTCTTGCTTTCCGGTTCTTCCATTCTGCTTCAAACTGCTGGATATGCGCACTGTCTTTTAACATGATCTCGCAGAGTTCTGTGGTCGCATTCGTCGCATAGATCTTTCCGCGAAATCCATGGTTATAAAGCAGCGGCAGCAAGCCGGAATGATCGATGTGTGCATGTGTTACTAACACATAATCGACTTCTGAAGCATTGACGGGTATCTCCTGATTGACATATAGATCTGCTCCCTGCTCCATTCCACAGTCGATCAGGACATGCGTCTGCCCCACTTTCAGATAATGACAGCTTCCTGTTACCTCATGATCTGCCCCCAAAAATTCCAGTTTCATATACACTTCTCCTTTTACGTTTCCTCTGTATGCAGATTATTATATGATTGATAGGATCATACTTATCGCAGTACCTCTCAAAAATCTGAGATTTTTATTATTATACCATATTTGTTTCGGAATTGTATATGCAATTACTCGAATTTTACAATTTCTTTTTTTAATCTTTTCATAATCTTCTTTTCTAACCGTGAGATATAGGATTGAGAAATCCCAAGCAGATCCGCCACTTCTTTCTGGGTCATTTCCTCTCCGTTTTTTGTTCCAAGTCCAAAGCGCAGTTCTACGATCGTCCGCTCCCTGCCTGAGAGTTTTTTAATCGCTTCCCGTAAAAGCTGCTCCTCTACTTCGCTTTCGATCCCACGATAGATAATGTCCTCTTCGGTGCCTAATACATCGGATAGCAGCAGTTCATTGCCATCGTAGTCTACATTTAAAGGTTCGTCTATGCTGACCTCTAACTTTGTCTTATTATTTCGCCGCAGATACATCAGGATCTCATTTTCGATGCAGCGGGAAGCATAGGTTGCCAGCTTGATATTTTTTTCCGGATTAAAGGTATTGATCGATTTGATCAGACCGATCGTTCCGATTGAGATCAGATCCTCTACTCCGACACCGGTATTGTCGAATTTTTTTGCGATATAAACGACCAGCCTTAAATTGTGTTCTATTAACATGGAACGCGCCTCTTTTAAGCTCTCCTCTTCTCCATTCACCAGTCCCTGTATGTAATGTGCCTCATCGATCGCATCCAATGGAGGTGGAAGAACTTCACTTCCTCCGATGTAGTGCACTTCATTTTTCTTTTTTAAAAACATAGAATAGAAAGACGGTATGATCCGAATTCCCATTTTTCCCGGCAGATTCATTTTTATGTACATTTTCTACTGCTCCTTTCCTTTACCATAATCGCCCATTTAAAATTATCCGGTATGTACTGTCTTTTAAAAATTTTTCTTCCACAATGGCAAAAACTGCCGGTTGTATCGCAATTTCTTTTTTTTCTTTCTTAATAAAAAGGGAATCCAATGTCACTGCCTGCACCATGCCGTGCTCTTCTCCAAGTGATACAAATGGTATATAGCGGTACAACACCGGCTCCTCCCCTGTAAGCATCTCTAACGTGTTCTTTTCTATAAGGCTGACCGGAAGATTACTGTACGGGTCCATAAGCAGATTTCCCGTATCGAAAAAACCTTTTGTGGAAACTTCTTTCCCTTTATGGCATACTCTGATATCATAGATTTTTTCTTCCTCCTTCCGGTCCTGAAACAGGAGTAAAAATATAGTCACCACTCCTGCTATGCCTCCCATAACCCATCCAAAGAGATTCCTTTGTCCTAAGAGCCGGCAAAGCCACTCTACCGAACCGCCAAGCAGCAGCATGATCAGATATCCCGCTGCATAGTCTGTCAAAAATTCACGAATACTTTTCTGCTGAAAGCAAAAATAGAACATCAGCGGATTGATAAGAAGGTGTACAAGTATTTTATAAATCCCTGCATTTTTCAATAAAAGCATACTGGCAGCCGCACTCAATACGCCCAACAATGCCATCACTGCCATTCGTCCTGTTTTTGTCTGTTTTCTTCTGACTTCCCGAATAAGGAAGAGGGTCAGGTAGTCGAAGAAAAAGTTGGTCACGATGTATACATCTATGTAAAACTCATAATGCACCTGCTACCTCCATTGCTGCTTTTGAAATCTCTTTGATCGGTACGAACCTATTATATGAAATATCAGATGCTTTTTTTGTCAAAATCAAAGTGGCGAAATACAGGAATCATCCTGTCCTTTCGACAGACCTTCCCATAATATCCGAAAATCCCGGATCGTTACAGAACGGTAATTGCGTGAGAAATTTCTTATAAGGATCAGGGTGTCAAAAAACTTCAAACCGCCTTTTGACACCCTGATCCTATAAAACAAAAAAGAAAGCAGATCTCTCTGCTTTCTTTTACGTTATCTATCGTAATATACTTCCCTGTTACTATTTGCGGATCTTGAAGCTCTTGATCAACTGCTCTAACGTTCCTGCCTGATCGCTCATTTCCTGACTTGCTGCCGCACACTGCTGTGAAGTTGCGGAATTTGTCTGAACAACACTGTTGATCTGCTCAACTCCCTGATTGATCTGTGTCATCGTTGCTGCATCTGCCTCTAATGCTACCGCGATCTTGTATACTTCTGCAGTCGCTGCTTTAGAGCTTTCTACAACCTGCTCTAACTGTTTTGCAGTCTCATCTGCAATGACTTTACCTCTCTCAACCGCGGATACGGAGGTCTCGATCAGATCACGGGACTCTTTGGCTGCTTCCGCACTCTGTGCTGCAAGAAGGGATACCTGATCTGCTACCACGGCAAATCCTTTTCCTGCTTCTCCTGCTCTTGCTGCCTCGATGGAAGCATTCAGTGCTAACAGATTGGTCTGTGAAGCAATGTCATTGATCGCTGCAATAATGTTGCCGATCTCCTGAGAGGTATTACTGATCTCATCCATGGCTTCGACCATTTCCTGCATCTTCTGGTTACTGATCATAACAGCTTCTTCGGAAGATTCTACTTCCTTGCTGATATCTTTTGCATTCTTTGCATTACCGGATACGCGCTCGCTGACTTCGTCAATCGTTGCCGTAAGCTCTTCTGTAACACCTGCCTGCTCAGTTGCACCTTCTGCTAAATCCATGGAACCTGCTGCTACCTGTTCTGCTCCGTTGGTTACCTGATCTGCAACGCTTTGAACGTTTGTGATCATATCTGCCATACTGTGCTCAAATGCTTTAAAGGATGTTAAGATTCCTTTGAAATCTCCCTTCCATTCTACGGATGGATTGACAACAAAGTTCCCTTTTTCAAATTCCTGCATTGAAGCACCGATATCGTCTACATAAGAAGATAAGGTTGCTATAGAAGATCTTAAGCTGTCTGCTAATGAACCCAGCTCATCATCTGCCTGATAATCCAAAGTGCTGTGAAGATTTCCTTGGGACAATTCTTTCGTTGTCTCCTCCAATGCAGCTAATGGTATCAAAATAGATGCAATAATACGTTTTCCAACTACTACTGCGGATGCGATGCCGATTAAATTGAATATGATAATACCAATAATATTGGAAACTGCATCACGCTTACTTGCAAACATCAGTTTGTCCACTTGTTCATCTGTGATCTTTTGTATTTCTTTTGCGGTATCTACTGCTTCGGATAATGCCGGTGCACATTTTGTCAGTATCTTTTCCGTTGCATCTTTCTGATTTCCTGCTTCAATCTCATCGATAATATCCATACCGATGGTCCCCCACTCATTCATCTGGGTCACATACTGATTATAGAGCTTGTCCTCAATGACCCCTGTTTTTTTCATTGCATCTAACTCTTGATCAATATTCTTTAAAGCATCGTCTACATTTTTCTTATATGTATCATAACTTGACTTATCGTCATTTAACGCCATCTCACGGATATTTCTGGCTGCAATATTTACATTCAGTCTACACATCTGAACGGCTGTGTCAGCCCGCTGTACTTTGTTAGAATAATTACTGAGATTTCTAAGCAGTATCGTCTCTCCTACGATTGCTAAGATTCCTGAAAATACCATCAGTACGATCACGATCAGATAGCCGGTTATCATTTTTTTTCTGACAAGCATTCCATCTAATTTTTTAAACATATGCTTCTCTCCCTTTTTGTGTATTTTTGTATTCTCTCATATACGATTATTATAATCAGATTAGTAGGCTTTTGCAATATTTTTTTCGTCATATTTTGTCAAAAAATGCAATTTTTTACACTGCTTTTTATAAATATCCAAAGTCCGTCAGAACTACCGTTCCATGCAGTCTGTGGTGCTGTCTATAATCTTTCTACACTGTTTTTTTAACTCCTCTGCTGTCTGACTGCATACCAGCTCTTCTAATACTTCGTAGGGTTCTTCCTCCTGTGATGCACTGCCTCCATCAAGTGTCTTGCTCTCTCATACGAGACGGAGCTGCTCTCTGCTGAGGTGAATTTTTCTGTCAGCTCTGCTACTACGGGGATCAGTTCTTCCATTCCATAATCGATCTGCTGATCTGTTTTCTGCTCTGTATTCATGCCTCATCCTCCCGATATTTTCCGATATATTTTTTCGTACCGGTCCGCACCTCTCTTGCGAATGTATCAAGTACCGTTCCCTCTAAATAATCAAGATCTCCGGCACAGATTCCATCAAATTTCTCTTTCATGTACTCTAACAGCTCATCATCGGTCAGTTCATCTAA
>ERZ773228.4564-NODE-4564-length-10319-cov-9.071512_pt1 | contig 10319 bp, 2 predicted proteins | sample MGYA00580524_ERZ773228 | MGnify/ENA primary metagenome ERZ773228 (study PRJEB29015, sample SAMEA2737768) | human gut metagenome | biome: human gut; feature: human-associated habitat; material: faeces | place: China | collected 2012 ...
TGTCTCCAAAGTAAAGATTGCCGTAGGCTACACTTTGTTGCTGGCGGTATTGTTTTTTTCCTTGTTTTTCGTACACCGGGAAATGGAGAACCTTATTCTTACTGATGACCGCGATGTACAATGGACAGACAGCGTGCTTGCCTTGATACGCGAGAAGGATACCAATACGATAAGAATGCTGCGTACGCTGAGTGAGGCGAATGACAGCATGGTATCTACCAGTGACATTGAGCAGATAATTGCCCAGCAGGACTCGGTAGTGACCCAGCAACGTGTGCAGCACCGTATCATTACACATCGGGATACCGTCGTGACACGTCCTCGGAAGAAGGGGTTCTTCCGTCGTTTGGGTGAAGTGTTTGTCCCCCCAAAGAAAGATACGGCTATCCAGGTAAAGACCTCCCTCGAATTTGCGACGGATACGGTGATTGAACCTTATAATCCGGCCGATTCTTTGCATGAGAAACTGCGTGCTGTGGCCCAGCAGAAAAAAGCTGTAAACACTGTTATACAACGACGTAAACGCTATCTGCAACGCTTGGACCATATGCTGACCGCTCGTATTGACAGCTTGCTGAAAGATTACGAGACGGAAACTCTGCTGCGTGCACGGACGGAAGCCGAGTATCAGCAAGCGGTCCGACGCCGTTCGGCCAAGATTATCAGTGGCATTGCCGTAGGTGCGGTGTTGCTTTCCGCTTTTTTTCTTATTATCATCGGCCGCGACATAACCCGAAGCAACCGTTACCGTCGTGAGTTGGAAGAGGCCCGTCGTCGTGCCGAGGATTTACTCGCTGTCCGTGAAAAACTGATGCTTGCCATTACCCATGATTTCAAAGCCCCGCTCGGTTCTATTATGGGCTATGCCGACTTGCTTTCCCGTCTGACGGTGGATGAGCGTCAGCGGTTCTATCTGGACAATATGAAAACCTCATCGGAACATCTGCTGAAGCTGGTCGTTGATTTGCTCGACTTCCATCGTCTTGATTTGAACAAGGCCGAAGTCAACCGGGTCACCTTTCATCCTTCCCGCCTGCTTGAAGAGATACACGTCAGTTTTGAACCGCTTACGGCTGCCAAAGGGCTGGCGCTTCATTGCGACACTGCCCCGGAGCTGGACGGTACCTATATTTGCGACCCTTTGCGTCTGCGCCAGATTATCAACAATTTGCTGTCCAATGCCGTGAAGTTTACGGACCAAGGCAGTATTACCATGACTGCCCGTTACGAGGACCGTCGACTGGTAGTTGCCATTGCTGATACGGGTAGAGGTATGGAACCTGCCGACCGTGAGCGTATCTTCCAGGAGTTTACCCGCTTACCGGGTGCTCAGGGTAAAGAGGGGTTCGGACTCGGACTTTCCATCGTCCGTATGCTGGTACAGTTGCTTGAAGGCACGATTGATGTAGACAGTGTGCCAGGCAAGGGAAGCACTTTCACCATATATATTCCTATCTATCCCGTAAGGAGTGAAGGACGGAGAATGAAGGATGAAGAATCGGGATGTGTTACCACGCCGAATGGCAATTCTTCATTCCCCGTTCCTCATTCTTCACTGAAGAATGTCCTCCTTATCGATGATGACCGTATTCAGCTTACCCTTACTGCCGCCATGCTTCAGCAGAGTGGTATAAATTCTGTCTCTTGTTTACAACTGGATGAACTGCTGGATGCCTTGCGCACTGCAACCTTTGATGTTCTGCTTACTGATGTGCAGATGCCTGCTATTAATGGTTTTGATTTACTGAAACTGCTTCGTGCTTCGAACATACCGCAGGCACAGTCTGTTCCGGTGATTGCTGTCACTGCCCGCAGTGACATGCAGCGTGAGGAATTTACGGTGCATGGATTTGCCGGATGCCTGCATAAGCCGTTTACCGTCAGTGAATTGCTACATGAATTGAATATGGAGGACAAAGGGATGGAGGTTATGGAAGTTTCGGAAACTTCGGCTTGCCCGGGGTATAAATTCTCTTCGCTCACTGCTTTTTCGGTCGATGACCCCGAGGCGGCAAAGTCCATTCTGGAAAGTTTTGTGGCTGAAACCCGTCTCAATGCGGAGCGTTTGCAGAAGGCTGTGGAGAATGAGGATGTGGACGAGATGGCTGCTGTCTCCCACAAAATGATTCCCCTCTTTACTTTAATTGGAGCAGCGGAACTGGTTGCATTGCTGAAACTGTTGGAAACTTCTCATGGAGTGCCTTTTACCGGAGAGTTGAAAGAACACGCCCTTGCCGCCCTCGTTTTGATAGAGGATGTCATTACTCAGGCAACAGCTTTTCCGTAATGGGGGAACAGAGAAGAATACATGATTTTTCTCTATCGGGAACCAAATGTCGAAAGAAATTGTTTACTTTGTAGGACTTTTAAATACGATGAAAGATTGACGTTCCGATGAGAAGAAAATGGTTGAGAATAGCACTGTGGGTGCTGCTTACTCCTATTATACTGTTTATAATATTGATGATATTGCTTTATGTGCCTCCCGTACAGAATTTGATACGGAAGCAGGCTACGGCAATTGCATCAGGTGCTACGGGTATGGACATATCCGTGGAGCGGATTGACCTTCGCTTTCCTTTGAATTTGTTGGTCCGCGGTGTATTGGTGGTACAGCCTGCCGACAGTGCTGTTGATGTGCAGCATCCCGATACCTTGCTGAATCTTGGAAGTTTGAACGTACGGGTACAGGCATGGCCTTTACTCAAAGGGAAAGTGGAGGTGGATGACATTACCTTGAAACAAGTTGCTGTCAACTCCTCCAATTTAATGGAAGGTATGTGCATCAAAGGAGTACTGGGGCATTTCTTTTTCGAAAGCCATGGCATAGACCTTACAAAAGAAGATGCCATCCTCAATAATATAGAATTGAGCGATACCCATGTGCAGGTGATGCTTGCAGATACCACTGAGACTCCCAAGGACACTACTGACACTGCGTTAAACTGGAAAGTCACACTCCATACTCTGAAGTTGAAGAACGTCTCGGTCGATTTACAGATGCCATTGGACTCCATGGGGCTGAAAGCCCATATAGGAGATGCTGAGATTGCGGACGCTGCTGCCGACCTGAAACACCAGTTCTATGGCTGGAGAAAATTCCTGCTGACTGGAACTTCTGTCAATTATGATACCGGTGGCCCGGGGAGTGCGATAGGCTTCGACCCCTCGCACATTGCTCTTCGCGACATTCGCCTGGGCATTGATTCTGTGATGTACTACGGCAGAGATATGAATGCCGTTATCCGGGAATTTTCCATGTATGAGCGTTCCGGTTTAAGTGTGACTTCCCTGACCGGGCGGTTATTTGCCGACTCTACCGTTATCCGTATCCCTTCTTTGAAGTTGCTGACACCTCATAGTGAGATGAACCTTACGGCACAGACTTACTGGGAACTGATAAATATACCTACCACCGGCCGTCTGACAGCCCGTTTCAATGCCCGTATCGGCAAACAGGATGTACTGCTTTTTGCCGGTGGCTTGCCGGAAGCTTTCAAGGAAGCCTATCCGTTCCGTCCGTTGGTGATTCATGCCGGTACGGAAGGAAACCTGAAGCAGATGCAGATTTCCCGTTTTACGGCTGAGCTGCCCGGAGCCTTTTCGTTGAATGGGGGAGGAGAATTCTGGAACCTGACCGACAGTGTGAAACGCAATGGAAACATGGACTTCGAGATGCATACGCAGAACTTGAACTTCTTGACCGGACTAGCTGACATTGCTCCCGATGGCTCCATCATCGTGCCGGACAGTATGCACCTTGCGGCACGTGTCGGTATGGAGGGGACGCAGTGCACTGCCGCCTTGAAACTGCTGGAGAAGGAAGGCGTCTTGAATCTGGACGCTGCCTATAACCTTGCTACGGAAGCCTACCATGCCGACCTTGCCATCAACAACTTGCAGGTGCATCACTTCCTGCCCAAGGACTCTATCTATACTCTTACGGCAAAGATGTCCGCTAAAGGACAAGGGGTGGATGTGGCATCACGAAAGACTGTGGCTGCTTTGAATGCCTCTTTGGAAAAACTACAGTATGGGCATTGGGACATTTCCGGTGTGGAGGCGCATGCCGGACTCAAGTCATCCGTTGCTACCGTCCGTCTTGCCAGCGATAATGTCCTTCTCAAGATGCAGGGAAATGCGGATATGCGTCTTGACCGCAGCTATCTGGATGGCGCTTTGGATTTGAATGTGGAAGAGGTGAATCTGCATAAGCTGGGTTTGGTGCCCCGACCGTTGAAACACCCGTTTGCCTTTACAATGGGAGCGGAGGCACGTCATGATTCTCTCAAGTTGAGGCTTGATGCCGGTGACTTGAATCTGCGTTTCCGCGCTCACAGCACGTTGAAGAAGTTGATGGAACAGTCGGATAAATTTGTCTCTATCCTGACAAAGCAGATTGATGAACGGCGTTTGGACCATGCCGCTTTGCGCCAAGTCCTTCCTTCAGCAGGCATGCATCTGGAAGCCGGTAACCAGAATCCCGTCAGCTATTTCCTGGCTGCAAAGGGTATTTCCTATAATGATTTCAAACTGAGCTTCGGATTTACTCCGCAAGTCGGTATCAATGGACGTACAGCTGTTCACGGATTGCGCATGGACTCCTTGCAGCTCGATACGATATTTTTTACAGTGAAGCAGGATACTGCCCGCATGAAGTTGCAAGGTGGTGTCATAAACGGTCCCAAGAACCCGCAGTTTGTGTTCCGTAGCACACTGACGGGTGAAGTCCGTAATGAAGATGCGGAACTGACTGTGGATTATGTGAATGGAAAAGGGCAGACCGGTGTTCTATTCGGTATTAATGCCCGTCCGTTGACCGAAGGACACGGTCGCGGTAATGGTGTGCTGCTGAACCTTATTCCTGCCGAGCCGATTATCGCTTTCCGTAAATTCCACTTTGCGGACAATAGTAACTGGATTTATCTGCATAAGAATATGCGCGTCTATGCCAATATTGATATGGACAGCGATGATGGTCTGTGTTTCCGTATGCAATCCGACAAGAATGATACCCTTTCCTTGCAGAATATAAACGTAGAATTGAGCCGATTGCGCCTGGATGAACTTACGGAGGTACTTCCTTATATGCCTCGGCTTACGGGATTGTTCTCCGCCGAAGCAAATTATATACAGACTGCCACTTCCCTGCAGGTGTCCGCCGAAGCCAATGTAGAGAAACTGACCTACGAACGCCAACCGGTTGGAGATATAGGTCTGGGGGCTACCTGGTTGCCGGGCGACAAGAATACGCACTATTTGAATACCTATTTTACACATGATAACGAAGAAGTGATGATCGCCGACGGTATCTTGACGCAGAAAAACGGAAAGGATACTCTGGAAGTGTCCACTCGTTTCGAGCATTTCCCATTGAAGATGGCCAATGCATTCATCCCTGACCAAATGGTGGCCTTTACCGGAGATATTGATGGAGGGCTTTATATTTATGGTTCGCTGGACAAGCCTCAAATGCATGGTGATATTGTTTTGGACAGTGTGTCTGTCTATGCACGCCAGGCGGGAGCACGTTACTGGTTCGACAACCGTCCGGTACAGATAAAGGACAATCAGTTGATATTCGATAAGTTTGCCATTTATACCACCAGCAAGAATCCGTTTACGATTGACGGTAAGGTTGATTTCCGGAATATGGAGCGTCCTACTGCCAACCTCAATCTGCTGGCAGAGAACTATACGTTGCTGGATGCACCGCGTACCCGCGAAAGTCTGGTGTATGGAAAGGTGTTCGTCGACTTGCATGCCACGGTGAAGGGGCCGCTTGACGGGCTCACGATGCGTGGAAACATGAATTTGCTGGGCAATACCAACGTAACCTACGTGTTGACCGATTCCCCTTTAACGGTGGAAGACCGTCTCAGTGGGCTGGTTACCTTTACCTCGTTCACCGATACGACGTCGGTAAAAGCGGATGAGGTTCCTGCCATGTCTTTGGGAGGATTGGAAATGTATATGTCCGTCCATATTGACGATGCTGTCCGTCTTCGTGCCGACTTGAGTCCCGACCGCAGCAAATACATCGAACTGGAAGGTGGCGGTGATTTGAATATGCAGTATACTCCCCAAGGGGATATGAGCCTTACCGGACGCTATACCCTTTCGGGTGGCGTCATGAAATATTCGCTGCCTATCATCCCGTTGAAGGAGTTCCAGTTCAATCCCGGCAGTTATGTGGATTGGCGGGGAAATATTATGAATCCTACGCTGAGCCTGAAGGCTACGGAACGTATGCGTGCTTCTGTGGCCGATGGTGACGGGGATGGTTCGCGCATGGTGAACTTCGATGTTTCCATTTCCATCAAGAACAGGCTTGACGCTCCCGATTTGATATTCGATATTTCGGCGCCCGAAGATGCCGCAGTAGAGAATGAGCTGCAGGCAATGGGTGCAGAAGAGCGTAGCAAGCAGGCCATTGCCATGCTTGCCACGGGTATTTACCTGAACAGTGGTGCCAAAGGAGGAGGTTTGTCAATGGGAGCCGCCTTGAACTCAGTGCTTCAGAGCCAGATAAACTCCTTGGCGGGAGGTATAAAAGGTGCCAATATCAGTGTAGGTGTGGAAGACCGTACCTCTGCTGAAACGGGTGACACGCAGAAAGACTTCAGTTTTCGTTATTCCCAGCGTTTCTTCAACGACCGCGTACAGATAGTCATCGGTGGAAAAGTGTCCACCGGGGCCAATGCCACGAACGATGCGGAATCATTCATTGACAATATATCGCTGGAATACCGTCTTGATGCGTCGGGTACTCGATATGTCCGTGTATTCCATAATAAAAACTACGAAAGCATACTCGACGGTGAGATAACCGAAACGGGTGTCGGCCTTGTGCTGCGCCGGAAGATGGACCGATTGAGTGAACTCTTCATCTTCAGGAAGAAAAAGATAAAACCGGAGGCTGAAAATAGCGATATGAAAAAGTAGGAATGTGATATGAAACGACTGATATTATATATTGCAGGATTGATATTTCTGGCAGGTTGCTCCACCACGAAGCACTTGCCCGAGGGGGAGATACTCTATACCGGCCAAAAGCCGATGATTGTATTGAACCGCAGTGAAACGTCTGTTGGTGAGATTGCTATGGAAGAGGTGGAAGCCGCCCTTGCTACGGCACCGAACAATTCGTTGCTGGGAAGCTCTACTATCCGCTATCCCTTTCCTTTCGGACTGTGGATTTACAATGGTTTCCAGAAGTATGAGAAGGGATTCGGAAAGTGGATATTCAATAAATTTGCCGCCACTCCGGTGCTTATGTCTACGGTGAATCCCGATATACGCCAGAAGGCGGCGGTTAACTTGCTGCGCGATTATGGCTATTTCAACGGAAGCGTCAGCTACAAGACATTTATCGACCCGAAGGACTCGCTGAAGGCAAAGTTGCAATATACGGTGAACATGCGTAACCCCTACTTTATAGATACGGTATATTATCGTGGTTTCAGCGAGCGTACCACTCGCATTATGGAGCTGGGACGCCGACGTTCCCTTATCAGTTCGGGAGAACAATTCAATGTGGCTGATTTGGATGGGGAGCGTACCCGTATCAGTACCCTGCTGCGTAATGTGGGCTGTTATTATTTCCGTCCCGACTACCTAACCTATCAGGCCGATACCATGATGGTTCCCAATGGGCATGTCCAGATGCGCTTGATTCCCGTTCCCGGTATGCCAAAGGTAGCCGAGAAGCAGTTCCGTGTGGGGCGTAAATCCGTCTATCTTCTTGGAAAGCAGGGGCAGGAACCCAATGACAGCATGGATTACAAAGGCTTGACCATACATTACTACAACAAACCTCCGGTACGTCCCAACATGCTTTACCGTTGGTTGAACTATCAAGGTTATCGGCGGAAACGTCAGATACAGGACAGCGCAGGTATTGCCCGCCAGCGTTCTATGCAGAGTTTGTATAGTTTGTACCGTCAGACCCGTATTCAGGAGCGTCTGGCAAGCGTCGGTATTTTCCGTTATGCGGAGATGCAGTATATACCGCGTGATACGGCGTTTGTGTCTGATACATTGGATGTGAGGGTCATTGCCGCGCTCGATAAACCCTACGATGCGGAGTTGGATTTTAATGTCACCATGAAGAGCAATAACCAGACGGGACCGGGTGCCGCTTTTACGGTGACGAAGAACAATGTCTTCGGTGGCGGTGAAAGCTGGAATGTGAAGTTGAACGGTTCGTACGAATGGCAGACGGGCAAGGCAAGTTCTTCCTTGATGAACAGTTATGAACTGGGTATCTCCACTTCGCTTATCTTTCCGCGCGTGGTGTTTCCTAGGATGGGCGACCGTGAGTATGACTTCCCGGCTACAACGACTTTCCGTTTATATGCCGACCAGATGAACCGTGCCAAGTATTATAAGCTGTTGGCTTTTGGCGGTAATGTCACTTATGACTTCCAGCCCAAATCGACTTCCAGGCACAGTATAACTCCTTTCCGGTTGACATTCAATGTACTGCGCAATCCTACTGCCGCTTTCGATACGTTGCGTGCCGAGAATCCGGCACTCTACGTTAGTTTGCGCGACCAGTTCATTCCTGCCATGGAGTACACCTATACTTATGACAACGCTTCCGTGCGCGGCAAGCGTAACCCCATCTGGTGGCAGACCACCGTTGCGTCGGCCGGTAACCTGACTTCTGCCGTCTACCGTATTTTCGGCAAGCCGTTCAGTGAGGAAGGAAAGAAGCTTTTCGGGGTACCTTTTGCACAGTTCTTGAAGCTGAACTCGGAATTCAGGTACCATTACCGGATAGACAAGAACCAGATGATAGCCTCGCGTATTGCCGGAGGGGTGATATGGTCGTATGGCAACGCTACGACCGCACCTTATACGGAACAGTTCTATATCGGCGGTGCCAACAGTGTGCGCGCCTTTTCTGCACGCAGTATAGGTCCGGGCGGCTATCCTCCCGAGACGGATAGGAAATATACCTATATCAACCACGTGGGTGATATTCGCATAGAAGCCAATATCGAGTATCGCTTCCGTATGATTGCCGACTTGCATGGAGCGGTGTTTCTGGATGCCGGCAATGTATGGCTGATGCGTAAAGATGAAAACCGCCCGAATGGTGAATTTACGTTGAAGAATTTCCCGAAACAGATTGCTTTGGGCACGGGATTTGGCTTGCGTTACGATTTGGACTTTCTTGTTTTTCGTCTGGACTTGGGTATCGGGCTGCATGATCCGTATGATACCGGGAAGTCGGGGTATTATAATATTCCCAAGTTCAAGGACAGCATGGCGTTGCATTTTGCCATCGGTTATCCGTTCTAAATGTACCTTTTTGAACGGATAGTGGTAAAGAATGAACTAAAACTCCCTTCTGTCAGCCATAAATTTTTGTACATTTGCAGCCGTTATCAACTGTGATATACTAACCTTTTTAAATAATAACTAAATATGAAACCAACTTTATTCTTATTGGCAGCCGGCATGGGCAGCCGTTATGGTGGCTTGAAACAATTGGACGGACTAGGCCCGAATGGCGAAACTATCATGGATTATTCTATTTACGATGCCATCAATGCCGGTTTTGGCAAGCTCGTTTTCGTAATCCGTAAAGATTTTGAACAGGACTTCCGCGACAAGATTATTTCCAAATACGAAGGCCATATTCCCTGCGAACTGGTATTCCAGTCCATAGATGACCTTCCCGAAGGCTTCACCTGCCCCGAAGGCCGTACCAAACCTTGGGGAACCAACCATGCTGTAATGATGGGTGCCGATGTAATAAAGGAACCGTTTGCTGTTATCAACTGCGACGATTTCTACGGTCGTGATTCCTTCCAGGTAATGGGTAAATTTCTTGCAGCCCTTCCCGAAGGCTCCAAAAACGTATATTCCATGGTAGGCTTCCGCATCGGCAACACGTTGAGCGAAAGCGGTACCGTATCCCGTGGATTGTGCGGAACGGATGCGAACAACCTGCTGACTTCCGTAGTGGAACGCACCAAGATTCAGCGCATGGACGGTGAGGTGAAATACATCGATGATAACGGTGAATGGACTGCCACTCCCGAGACGACTCCGGTCAGCATGAACTTCTGGGGCTTTACTCCCGATTACTTTGCTTACAGTGCAGAGTTTTTCAAGAGCTTCCTGAGCGACCCGAAGAATATGGAGAATCTGAAAAGCGAATTCTTCATCCCGCTGATGGTGGATAAGCTGATTAACAATGGCACTGCTACCTGCGAAGTGCTCGATACAACCAGCAAGTGGTTCGGTGTGACTTATCCCGAAGACCGTCAGAGTGTAGTCGACAAGATTCAGGCTTTGGTGGATGC
>ERZ773228.4573-NODE-4573-length-10295-cov-15.718457_pt1 | contig 10295 bp, 9 predicted proteins | sample MGYA00580524_ERZ773228 | MGnify/ENA primary metagenome ERZ773228 (study PRJEB29015, sample SAMEA2737768) | human gut metagenome | biome: human gut; feature: human-associated habitat; material: faeces | place: China | collected 2012 ...
TCCCACAAGTAGAGTCAGAGTCTACCGCACTACCACTATGCAAATCCCCATCATTCTGTTGTCGTCAGCTTTGAACCTCGCCGCTGACAAGGGATATTATACTATACGGCCCGGGTCTTGTCAACACTTTTTTTGAGATTTTTCGCCTGAGCAGAAAATGCCAAAAACTTTCTCTTTCCGGCAAAGTATGTTAGAATAGAGCCACTAAGATTCAGGAGGATATTTTTATGCTGAAACGTCTGCGCGCAAAGCATCCCGTCGGCTTCTGCGTTTTATCCGAGGTGCTGTTTCTGGGCAGCCTGCTGCTGGCATCCTATCTCATTGTGTTTGCACTGGTGCTTTTTGGAGTGGACCTGGAACGGGTGGACTCCTACTTCCTCAGCGCCGTGCAGGAGGCGGTGGGTATGGTGGTGGCGTTGGTCATTCTGGGCCGCACCGGTAAGATGTACCTGCTCCGCCGCCGGGGCAGCGGCTTTTTCAACGGGCTGCTGGTGGGAATGTATCCACTGGTGCTCATCGGTTACAGCCTGTATACCAAGCTGATGTTCGGGATGCCCGAGGATGGCCAGCTGCAGCCTGCGTTCAGCATCTTCAGCTTCTTTTTGAGCATGGCACTGGTGGGCGTGGCGGAGGAGTTCATCTTCCGCGGGGTCATTGCCCAGAGCCTGCTGGAGCGCTTTGGCACCGGCAGGGCGGGGGTCTGGAAAGCCTGCCTGCTGTCGGGCCTGCTGTTTGGCGCGGCCCACCTGACCAATCTGCTGTCCAGCGCTCCCTTCGGTGTGCTGATGCAGTGTGTCTTTGCGGCATCGCTGGGCACGCTGTTCGCAGCCATCTATTTCCGCACCGGCAACCTGTGGGTCACGGTGTTCCTGCACGGGGCCATGGACATTGCTTCTATGCTGGTGGGCGGTCTGTACGGCACGGAGGACGTGGCCGAGAGCATTTCGGGCTATGATGCCAGCATGATGCTCTCGATCCTGATCTATCTGATCCCGACTCTCTTCCTGCTGCGCAAAAAGAAGATCGGCGAAGTGGCGCTCTACTTTGGCCGGGACTGCGCCCAGGCAGCTGCTCCGGCCCCGGAGGAAAACGGGGAACGGCTCCGGTAAGGCCTCTTGCCTTTTGAAACAAAAAGGATTACAATCAGTCAAGGCAAACCGAGAGACAAATACTTCGATTCGGAGGAGAAGATATTATGGCATGTACAACGCTTCTGGTTGGTAAAAACGCATCCTATGACGGCTCCACCATGATCGCCCGCAACGACGATTCCGGCTCCGGCCATTTCACGGCAAAGAAATTCGTGGTGGTCCAGCCCGAGGAGCATCCGGCGGTCTACCGTTCGGTGCTGTCCCATGTGGAGATCCCGCTGCCCGGTGACCCCATGCGGATGACCGCCATGCCCAACGCCGTGGAGGGCAAGGGAATCTGGGCCGCAGCCGGTGTCAATGCCGCCAATGTCGGCATGACCGCCACCGAGACCATCACCTCCAACCCCCGCGTGCTGGGCGCTGACCCGCTGGTGGTGTACCAGCCTGCCAGGGGGGAGCAGCCCGAGGTGCCCGGCGGCATCGGCGAGGAGGACATCGTCTATCTGGTGCTGCCCTACATCCACACCGCCCGCGAGGGCGTGGAGCGGCTGGGCAAGCTGCTGGAGACCTACGGTACTTACGAGATGAACGGCATTGCATTCCAGGACGTGAATGAGATCTGGTGGCTGGAGACCATCGGCGGCCATCACTGGATGGCACGCCGTGTGCCCGATGACAGCTATGTGGTGATGCCGAACCAGCTGGGCATCGATGCCTTTGATCTGGACGATGCCTTTGGCGCGCAGGAAAACCATCTCTGTTCGGCTGACCTGAGGGAGTTCATTGCAAAGTATCACCTCGACCTGGCACAGGACGGCGTGTTCGATCCTCGTGCCGCCTTTGGCAGCCACACCGATTCCGACCACGTTTACAACACGCCCCGCGCCTGGTACATGCTGCGCACCCTGAACCCCACCACCTGGGTCTGGGATGGCCCCGATGCCGACTATACCCCGGCTTCCGACGACCTGCCCTGGTGCATGGTGCCTGAGAAGAAGATCACCCCCGAGGACGTGAAGTATGTGCTGTCCAGCCATTATCAGGGCACGCCGTACGACCCGTATGCAAGCTACGGTGCCAGGGAGAACCGGGGCGTTTACCGCTCCATCGGCATCAACCGCAACGACTTTGTGGCGCTGATTCAGCTGCGGCCTGATCTGCCCGCCGACCTGCAGGCAGTGGAGTGGGTGGCCTACGCCTCCAATGCCCTGAACGCCATGGTGCCCTTCTACGCCAATGTGGAGACGACCCCGGCCTATCTGGCCGGCACCACCGGTGAGGTGTCCACCGACAGCTTCTACTGGGTCAGCCGGATGATCGCTGCGATGGCGGATGCTTCCTATGGCAAGTCGGTGTTCCATGTCGAACGCTATGAGCTGGGGGTGCTCTCCGCCTGCCGTGCCCTGCTGAATCAGTATGATGCAAAGCAGCTGGCCGAGACCGATCCTGCCCGCCGCGCCGCCCTGCGCCAGGAGGCCAACGAGGCCCTGGCCGCTGAGGTCAAGGCCCGCGCCGCCGACACGCTGGATAAGGTGCTGTTTGAGCTGAGCAGCAATATGAAGAACGCATATTCCCGTTCGGATATGTGATATTTAAACGATATAATCCATCTGGTAGAAATAACAATGCCCTGTACCATGCAAAACGGTACAGGGCATTGTTGTTTTGAAAGATAATTTAAGCGGCCAGAGCGGTCTTGATGGCGTTCATCACGGCATCGCTGTTCTCACAGCACACCATGACCACTTCGCCGGTGGGGACAGTGGCCACCTTGGCGGCGGCGGCGATCTGGTACTGATCCTCGAGGTAGTGCTCCATCGTCTGCTGCTGGTTCTGGATATAGGCATCCATTGCGTCCACGACCTCCTGCGTCTTGCCCTCAGCAGGCTTGACGATGGCAACGCCGTAGCTCTGCACCATCATGGAAGAGAGGGAAGCGGCAAGATCGGTATAGCTGCCCTCAGGCAGATCCAGCAGGGGAAGCAGCATGTTCTGGATCTCATCGTTCAGATCCTCCGCCGGATAGCTGGCGCTGTAGCCGTACTGGGCGGTGAACTTGCCGTCCTCTGCCGGGGAGAAGATCATATAATAATCATTGTCCTCGGCTTCCCGGGCATCGTGGATGATCTGGGTGTAGTCTTTGGGGGTGGTATCTTTTTTGCTGCCGCAGCCGGTGAACACCAGCAGGGCACAGCCAAGAGCCAGCAGAGCGGCGAGAATGCGTTTTTTCATGGTCGTAGTTCCTTTCGTCTGACAAAGGCAGGGTGATCGTGATCAGTCTGCCCGCCTTTGGGGGCGTTTATGCAGCCGCTGAACGGCGGCCTTGTATCAGGAATACGGCCCGGAAGGCCGGAAGATTGCACGGCAGTTGTAACAGTTCTGTGAACGGCTTACAGCTGCAGCGCTTCCAGATCACCATGGTTGACCGGAGTAGAAAGGATGATCTGGGTGCTGGTGGTGCCCAGCTTCTGAAACTGCAGGATCAGGTGCTCCAGCTGGGGCATGCTGCCGCAGCTGACCTTGATGAGGAAGGTGTAGGCACCGGTGACGTGGTAGCACTGCAGCACCTCCTTGCTGTTCTGCATCAGCTCCACCAGCTCGTCCCGATGGCTGGGTGTGACGGACAGGCTGATGAGCGCGTCCACATAGACACGGTCTGCCGGGCGGTTCAGCACCACGGTGTAGCCGCTGATGATGCCGTCGGTCTCCAGCTTGTGGATGCGGCTGGAAACAGCCGGGCTGGTCAGTGCTACCTGCTCGGCGATCTCCTTGACGGGCATCCGGGCATTTTTTGCGAGAAGGGAGAGGATCTTGCGGTCTAAATCGTCCATGAGAAAGGTCTCCTTTTATGTTTTTGTTGAATTGTACAAAAATTTTTGAAAGTAAAGTTTTACTGTTGTTGCAATCGCATAAACTGCGGAAAAACTCGCTTTTGTGTTTTCTGTGTTAATTATATAAAGTTTTGATCGAAATGTAAAGTGCTAAATTAAAGCAAATGTCAAAAATTTTGTTTGACAAGAAAAGAAAAAAGCGTATAATACATATCGCGAGGCACGGTAAGCGCCAAAGACTGCGCAAAACACGTTGTTTCTCAAGTGCCTGCATTTGAATTGCGATTCCCAACTTTATATACTTTCCCACCCCTCTATACACAAAAACCCGCTGCCAGGCGGGTTTTTGTGTTTGTTGGGGATTTTTTTATTTGTTCGAGACGATAGGACGGCGGGGAGTTTCCCAAAGCAAGTGTCCGGAGGGTGGGACCCGACTGCCGTCAGGCAGTTGGGCGGGGGATGGAATGCCCCGTATCACTTGCGTGGGAAAGCTCCCCAACGGCCGATTCCCTTTATTAAACCAAGAATCCTTCAAAACAGTGCAGGTCCTCGGTTTTGACGATGCCTTCCAGATAAAGCCCGTCCTCCCGGTACTCCTCCAACTGCACGCTGCCCCGCTCCCGCATGGGGGCGGCCAGGCCCAGCTTATCATAAGGCAGCAGCACCCGGATGGTGTGCACCCGGTCACTGAGCAGCTCGTCCAGCTTTTTCAGCAGGGCATCCAGACCGTAGCCGGTCTTGGCGCTGGTCAACAGGATGTCCGGGTCAAAGTTCAGGGCATTGGGCTTGTCACACTTGTTGTAAACGGTCAGGCGGGGGATGTCGGCACAGTCCAGCCCGTCCAGGACCTCATCGGTAACGGCCAGCTGTTCTTCCCGCTGGTCGTCGCCCGCGTCCGCCACCCGCACGATGACATCAGACCATGCGGCTTCCTCCAGCGTGGATTTGAAGGCCTCCACCAGATTGTGGGGCAGGCGGGAGACAAAGCCGACCGTGTCCACCAGCAGAACGGCCATGCCGCTGGGCAGAACCAGCTTCCGGCTGGTGGGGTCCAGGGTGGCAAACAGCATGTCGGCCTCGGCCACGCTGGGGCCGCACAGGGCATTCATCAGGCTGGATTTGCCCACATTGGTGTAACCCACAAGGCTGACCACCGGCATCCCGGTCTTGGCCCGGGCCTTGCGGCTCTCGCCCCGGCGCTTTTCCATCTCAGCCAGCTTTTCGGCCAGTGCGTCGATGCGGGCGTGGACGTGGCGGCGGTCCAGCTCCAGCTTGGTCTCACCGGCACCACGGCGGGCACCGCCGCCGCCGCCGCCGCCGCCGCCCTGGCGGCTCAGGCTCTCGCCCATTCCCTGCAGGCGGGGCAGACGGTAGCGCAGAAGCGCCAGCTCGGTCTGCAGCTTGCCCTCGTTGGTCACGGCGCGGCTGCGGAAGATCTCCAGAATCAGCATGGTGCGGTCAATGACCTCCATGCCGCCCAGCGCCGTGGAGATGTTGCGGATCTGGCTGCCGGTCAGCTCGCCGTCAAACACGGCACACTCGGCACCCAGCTCCCCGGCGGCAGCGGCGGCCTCCTCCAGCTTGCCGCTGCCCAGCACGATGCCGGTCTCGGGGGTCTGCCGCTTCTGGGTCACGGATGCCACAGCCTCCATGTGGTTGGCCTCGCAGAGTGCAGCCAGCTCGTTCAGGCTGCGCTCACAGTCCCAAAACCCCTGATCCAGGGCCAGTAAGATGACCTTTGTGGGGGGCGTTTCTACTAAAATGTCATAAAGTTCGCTCAAAATAAACCTCTCAGTTCTTCGTAATGTTCTCTTGTCAATGCGTAGCACCTGCAGGCAACCGGTGTGCCGTCAAATTTGTGGTAGACAGAATCGTGGTCGTAGACAAAGCCGGCTTTCTGCTGGACCCGGCCGCTGGCAGGATTTTCAAACGCATGGCAGCAGGCCAGCCAGCTACTATCTGTATTTTTGAACCAGTATTCTACAACTGCTTTTAGCGCTTCGGTGGTAAAGCCTTTGTTCCACCAGGCCTTGCCGATGCAGTAGCCCACTTCCCACACGCCGTTCGTGTAGTCGAAGCCGGGCCAGGGGTCACGCTCCGGCTCGGCGGAACTGGATGTGAACACGCCGATGGTACCAAACAACTGTCCGGTGGCCTTTTCCACAATGCCCCACTCGTAGTAATCTCCATTGGGGTAGAGAAGCGCCCATGCGGCCAGCAGTTCCCGGGTCTCGTCCGCGTTTTTATGGGGCTCCCACCGCAGCCAGCGGGTCACGTCCGGGTCATTGGCCCAGTTGGCGTACATCATGGGGGCATCCTCCGGGGTCAGCGGGCGCAGAAGCAGCCGCTCCGTTTCAATCGTTTGTGTGCCTGCGTGGCGCATGGTACATCTCTCCTCACATGTAAAAGTTACGCATAGGATAGCACAAAACTGCCCTGCCTGCAAGCGATGCCTCAAAAAAACGCTTGACAAGAGGCGAAACTTCATTAAACTGAAGGAAGAGAACAACAAAAAACTCCCCGGAGCCCGGGGAGTGGAAGGTTATTCTGCGCTGAAGTCGGTTTTGAGGATGGAGACCCAGTTGCTTTTACCATAGAGGAACCGGAGAATGTGGACGACCTGAGCGGGTTCCTCGATTTGATAAAAAGCCATATAGTTTTGAACAATGATAAAGTGAATGCCAAGGCCATACAAAAACGGATCATGGACAACAGGATTCTGATTAGGAAAACGATCGAGCTTCTGTAAACTGGTTCCGACACTTTCTGTCAGAAAATCAGCCGCGGTGGGATTTTTTAAGGTCAGATCAATATAGTCGTAAGCTTCCTGAATGTCTCGTTCAGCGGCATCAGTGACGTGAATATAGTAGCTCATCGGCGATTCCTCCGATTTCGCAGGTCAGCCATTACTTCATCAAGTGGGCGCTCGCGTCCGGCGGCAACATCGTCCAGACCTTCCTGGAGCTTGGAATAAAGCTCAAAGCGTCCTGCCAGCTCTTCGTAGGTCTCAATGCTCATCACGGCCAGATCGCCCTTGCCGTTTTTGGTGATGAACACCGGCTCTGCGTAGGTGTGGCAGAAGGTAGAGATATCATTGTAGTTGTTGCGCAGGTCTGCGCTGGAACGAATCTTCGGCATGAAAATACACCTCGCTTTCATAACAAAATTATACCTGAATTTTTTTATATTCGCAAGAGGGAACTGAGGGAAAAGGAGACATTTTATGAAAGACATCCGCGAACTGTTACAGACCCGCCCCCTGCTTTTTGATGGTGCCATGGGTACTTATTATAAGGCGGCTCCCGGGGTGGAGTGCGAGCAGGCCAACCTGACCGACCCGGCGGGGGTGCTGGCTGTCCACCGGGAGTATCTGGCGGCAGGGGCTGATGCCGTCAAGACGAATACCTTCAGCCTGCCCCGGCTGGCGGCGGCACACACGCCCGGCTGGGAACAGCTGGCGCAGGCAGGCTGGCAGCTGGCTGTGCAGGCCGCAGAGGAGATGGATGCCGCCGTTTTTGCCGACCTCGGCCCGGCTCCGGATACCGAGGCGGTTCCGGCGGGGCAGATATATACGGCTGTGGCAAAGCAGTTCGCGGCGCTGGGAGCCAGGAATTTCCTATTCGAGACCCTGAGCTCCGATGCAGGCCTTCTGGATGCCGTGGGGGCCATCAAGGCGGAAGTGCCGGATGCCTTTGTGCTGGTGTCCTTTGCGGTCCTGCCCGACGGCTACACCCGGGAGGGCATGTACTGCAAAGACCTTGCCCGGCGGATGCAGGAAAGCGGCATCGTGGATGCCGTGGGCCTGAACTGCGTGTCGGCACCCGGTGCCATGCGCACACTGGCAAAGCAGCTGGGGGGCACGCTGCCCCTGTCGGTCATGCCCAACGCGGGTTATCCCGTTGTCACCCGGACGCAGGTGAAGTATCAGGGCAGGCCGGAATATTTTGCAAGGGAGCTGGGCCGTCTGGCCGCCGAGGGTACGGTTCGGATCCTGGGCGGCTGCTGCGGCACCACTCCTGCCCACATTGCCGCCCTGCGGGCGGAGCTGGACAGCCTGCCCGTGGTGGAAAAAACGGCTCCGGCAGAAGAGTTTTCCACCGTGAAGGAACAGACGGTGGAAAACGAGGACGCTTTTCTGCGCAAGCTGAACGCAGGGGAAAAGGTCATTGCCATTGAGCTGGATTCGCCCCGCACTGCGGATCTGACCGGCTATCTGGAAGGGGCGAAAAAGCTGCAGGCGGCGGGCGCTGACCTGCTGACCATTGCCGACTGCCCCATTGCACAGGCCCGGATGGATTCCTCTCTGGTGGCCTGCCGGGTCCACCGGGAGCTGGGGCTGTGCACCCTGCCCCACATGACCTGCCGCGACCGCAACCTGAACGCCACCAAGGCCCTGCTGCTGGGCCTGTACGCCGAGGGCGTGCGGGAGGTGCTGGCCATCACCGGTGATCCCATCCCCACGGCAGAGCGGGACGAGGTGAAGAACGTTTACCAGTTCAACTCCCGCAAGCTGGCCCAGTACATCGTCTCGCTGGCAGGGGAAGGCCGGGAGATGCCCGGCCCCATGACCGTGTTCGGTGCCCTGAATCTGAACGCTCGCAACTATGATGTGGAACTGCGCCGGGCCAAGGAAAAGCTGGAAAACGGCATGAGCGGCTTTCTGACCCAGCCGGTGCTCTCGGCACAGGCGGTGGAAAACCTGAAAAAGACCCGGGAAACGCTGGGGGCCGATGCAAAGATCCTGGCCGGTATCATGCCGGTGGTCAGCCAGCGCAACGCCATCTTCATGGAGAACGAGATCAACGGCATCCATGTGGAGGACTGGATCATTGAAAAGTTTGCCGGGCTCGACCGTGCCCAGGGCGAGGAGCTGGGTCTTGCCATCTCGCTGGAAATGGCAAAGGCCGCCCTGCCGTATGCGGACGGCCTCTACCTGATGACCCCCTTCAACCGGGTGGCCCTGATGGAGCGGCTGATCGGCAGATTGAAGCAGGAAGTTCTCGGAGCATATTGACAAAACGCCAAAAAAACGTTATATTCTTTGTATAAATGCAACGAGAAAGAGTGTGCGCGGCAAACCGCCTTGCAGAGAGCCGGGGGCAGGTGAGAGCCCGGCAGGTAAGCGCTGCGCACTGTCGCTTTTGAGCAGGGGCGGTGAAGCCAGTAGCCGCCCTCGGAGCTGCCCCACGTTACCGGGGCATCAAGGGGCACGGGCTGTGTTTGCAGCCGGTGCAATTTGGGTGGTACCGCGGTATGTAGTTTACAGCCGTCCCATGGAACGTTCCGTGGGGCGGCTTTTTTTCGTCCCACTCATCACATTTTTGGGAGGATACAATGAAAGAACTCGCAAAACAGTACGATCCCAGCCAGGTGGAAGACCGCATCTACCAGTTCTGGCAGGACGGCGGCTACTTCCACACGGAAGCGGACCCCGACAAGAAGCCTTACACCATCGTCATGCCCCCTCCGAACGTGACCGGCCAGCTCCACATGGGCCATGCGCTGGATAACACCATGCAGGATGTGCTCATCCGCACCAAGCGGATGCAGGGCTATGCCGCCCTGTGGGTGCCCGGCACCGACCACGCATCCATCGCCACCGAGGCCAAGGTCGTGGAGGCCATGCGTGCCGAGGGCCTGACCAAGGAGATGGTGGGCCGCGATGGTTTTCTGGAGCGCGCCTGGGATTGGAAGACCAAGTACGGCAACCGCATCGTCAGCCAGCTGAAAAAGCTGGGCACCAGCTGTGACTGGCAGCGGGAGCGCTTTACCATGGACGAGGGCTGCTCGGATGCCGTCAAGGAAGTGTTCGTGCGCCTGTACGACAAGGGCCTGATCTACCGCGGCAACCGGATGGTCAACTGGTGCCCCCACTGCAACACCTCCATCTCGGATGCCGAGGTGGAGTACGAGGAAAAGGACGGCAATTTCTGGCACCTGCTCTACCCGGTCAAGGAGACCGGCGAGATGCTGGAGCTGGCAACCACCCGCCCCGAGACCATGCTGGGTGATACCGCTGTTGCCATCAACGGCGAGGACCCCCGCTATGCCCACCTCCACGGCTGCCATGTTGTCCTGCCCCTGCTGAACAAGGAGATCCCCATCGTCTGCGACGAGCACGCCGATATGACCAAGGGCACCGGTGTCGTCAAGATCACCCCCGCCCACGACCCCAACGACTTTGAAGTGGGTCTGCGCCATGATCTGCCCATCGTCCGGGTGTTTACCTACGACGGCCACATGACCGGTGCTGCCGATAAGGCCGCTGCCGATGCACTGTTTGCCGCGGGCAAGAACACCGTGAACGAGCCCGAGGTACTGGACTGCGGCAAGTACGCCGGCATGACCACCCTCGAGGCCCGCAAGGCCATTC
>ERZ773228.4584-NODE-4584-length-10271-cov-10.822533_pt1 | contig 10271 bp, 13 predicted proteins | sample MGYA00580524_ERZ773228 | MGnify/ENA primary metagenome ERZ773228 (study PRJEB29015, sample SAMEA2737768) | human gut metagenome | biome: human gut; feature: human-associated habitat; material: faeces | place: China | collected 2012 ...
GTGCGTAACAATCCGTAGGTATCATAGTCGGGGGCTTTTGACCCCGACATCAAATAAATAAGGCACCATATGCACTTTCTTCTTTCTTCTGCTGCAAATGGTGCCACTTCTGACATTCTCTGTCTAATTTTTATACATTAAATCTGAACAGCATGATATCGCCGTCCTGTACTACATAGTCTTTTCCTTCCAGACGGATCAGCCCTTTTTCTTTCGCTGCTGTATGAGAACCGCATGCAATCAGATCATCATAGCTTACAACTTCCGCACGGATAAATCCACGCTCAAAGTCTGTATGGATCTTTCCTGCTGCCTGAGGTGCTTTGGTGCCTCTTTTGATCGTCCATGCACGTACTTCCGGTTCACCGGCTGTCAGGTAACTGATCAGTCCAAGCAGATGATAACTTGCCTTGATCAGCTTTTCAAGACCGGACTCTTCCAGTCCGAGATCATCCAGGAACATTTTCTTCTCATCCTCATCTAACTGAGAGATTTCTTCCTCGATTTCTGCACATACAACGAACACTTCACAGTCCTCTTCTTTTGCATACTCCCGGACTGCCTGCACGCCTTCATTTGATGCTCCGTCATCTGCCAGGTCATCTTCTGAAACATTGGCAGCAAAAATAACCGGTTTTGCTGTCAGAAGGTTATATTCAGCAAGCCATGCCTGCTCGTCCTCATCATCTGTCGTAAAGCTTTTTGCCATCTTATTATCTTCCAGATGTGCTTTCAGACGCTGCAGAAGATCCAGTTCTTTGGCTGCTGTCTTATCATTTCTTGACAATTTCACCGTCTTCGCAATTCTTCTCTCAAGAACTTCGAGATCAGAGAAGATCAGTTCCAGATTGATCGTCTCAATATCTCGGAGCGGATCAATACTTCCATCTACATGGACGATATTTGTATTTTCAAAGCATCTTACTACATGAACGATTGCATCTACCTCCCGGATATTGGCAAGGAACTGATTTCCAAGACCCTCTCCTTTTGATGCACCTTTTACAAGACCTGCGATATCTACAAACTCGATGGCTGCAGGGATGATCTTCTTTGTATGATACATCTCTCCCAGCACATCAAGACGCTTGTCCGGCACTGTTACAACTCCCACGTTCGGGTCGATCGTACAGAATGGATAATTGGCTGACTCTGCTCCTGCCTTTGTCAGCGAATTAAATAATGTACTTTTTCCTACATTTGGTAAACCCACGATACCAAGTTTCATCTTTCTATATTCCTCCTATAAATCCTTTGATTTCAAGGGATTTCAGCATACTTATTTTTGCAAGTGGGCCAGTAACATCAATTCTTCCCATTCTGTTGAAATTTCTGAAATCCTCTTATTCTTTTCTTTACTTCTGCGAATCTGAATTCTACAAATCTGGCTGAGTATAATCCCGTACTTTCTTGGGATATTTCCTTGCCAGGTTCTTTGCCTTTAAAATCTTTTCCCATATTTCAGCTCCTCTCATAAGAAGCCCTAATACAGTACCTTGTATTATACCATAGCATCTTATTTTTGTGAATATTCATTTTCATCTCATCTCCTGTTTGTTCATAAAATCCTTTCCTTATGGTTTAACGTGCGTAGCATACACTTCTATCCGCAATACACACGCTCATTCTTTGTATCAAGTCTGCTACTCGTAAGTAATACAAAATTGTCGAAATGACAATACTGTATTCCAAGACCTGTCATAGTTCATAAATAGTCACCGTGTCACTTCTATCTCTTCTTGTATATAAAATGTGTAACCATAACATTAATAAGCACTAAAGAAAACGTTACACCTACCGTAACATGAATCGGCCAATGAAATGTAAAATATGACAATTTATTTTCCATATAAATCTTTACTCCAACCAAAGTGGCCATTCCTGCAGTAAGCAACATTCCCATCACACACATAAAATAATAACCGCCTTCTCCAAAGAACATTAATTTTATTTGCTTATCGGTCATCCCAATACTTTTCATAATATCAAATTCTTTTCTCCGTGCGTACATCCCGGTAAATACAACATTACAATAATTGGTCAATCCCGCAATGAATAATATGATACTTACAGCACCTAAGAGAATTCTATTTCCTCTCATATATGTTTCTTTTTGCTGCATCAGATCTGATTTGCAGATAACAAAAACTCCTGCTTCGCCGGTTCCTTCATCCATTGATACTTCTGTCATTTCGGATCGTTTCTTATTTTCCTCAGATATCAGCTCGCCAATCTGTGCTTTCACATAAGGTTCTTTTTCCGGATCAGCAGTTAATTCCATTGTTAATATCTTTTTCTCAGTCGGTATCTTTTGAAAACCTTTCTCGCTGATAAAATAATATAAGCTGCCTTCTCCATGCCAGGATTGATGTATTTCCGGAAAATTATCGCTCTGCCGGTCTAAATACCCACATAGGGTAAATGTTTCTGATTCTTTTTGAGGAAATTCGTCTTTCTCTTGTTCCTCTTCGCTCTTGAAATTGCTTAGTTCTTTTCTACGAATCGCATCTTCCCTTGAAATCAAAGTTTTAAAATATACCGGTTCACCAATTGCTTCATCTGCAAGTTTTTGCTGTTCCGGAGTCAGCATATGATCATGTATGATCAGCACGCCATTTCCCTCTTCCAAAGATTCCATATCAATATTGAGTTGATTATCCTGCACGTATTTCTTAAGTGACAAGATTTGATTTTCATCTATAACTTGTACAGTGTCCCAGCTAAATCCTTCCACCATATTGTCATCTGTAAGATTCGAAAGCCCCTCGTCATAAGGACGAATTCCCTTCTTAGATATAACCGTAGTTACATAGGCTCCTTCAATCAGATTGGAGTTCTCCCAATCGATACCATCTATCTTGTGTAGTTTTTTCTCTAACTCTTGAGAAATTGGTGCAAATTCATCATAATCATTGTCATACAACAGTTCTACACCGTCTCCCTGTGTTAACAAAGGATCCACATCGATTTCTCTGGTTTTATATTCTTCCCCACAACCCTGGCTTTTCCCGAATTCGCTAAACTCCCCTGCCAGCAAAAAATCAGGACGTTTCTCGAGCAGATACTTATAATCACATCCATTTGTAAGTACGTTCATTAAAATAAAAGACAGGACTCCCAAAAATATAGAAAGACTTGTAATTATAAATCGTACTTTATATCGTGTTATATTTTCCCATGCAATATAAAACATTTCTCCTGCCTCAGAACGTTTCAACACCAGTTTTCCAGGATGTTTTTCTTTTTTGTCACCCATATTTCCATCATAAGTGGCACTCTCAATACAAGACAGCTTCGTTATTTTTCTAATAATTTCTTCTGATGCCATCCACAAAATTCCATTTACAAATACAACAGAAAGCAAAAGAATCCACGGTCTGAAAAAGGAAAGTATTGTGTTTCCTCCCATTTCCTGATAAAAATGAACCCCTAATATTTCCGGTATCATTAAGACTAAAATCACTACAGAGAGCAAGCTTCCCAAGACAGAACCTTTTAACATAAGTGACCTCATTTGCTTCCGGTAAATTTTCGTGATTTGTCTTTCTGTAGCTCCAATTGTGTGAAGCAGTCCGAGATTTTGAATATCTTCACTCATGGATATCCAAAGAACATTACGCACAAGAAAATATATTCCACACAAAATACCTAGCGTTCCCAATATCACCAGCTCATATCCACCTGATAATTTAGAAACAGCAGTATATTGTGCTGTATCAGAAACGTATATCTTCTGTTCTGCGCTCTTCATCGGTAATGTCTGATATAATTTTTCTTCTATTTTGCTTCTGCTTAAATGATTGCTCTGACTGAAAAGTAAAGTATAGGAACCCTTTTCCAGGTTTAACTCATTAATTTTGTCATGTGAAATATATCCGGTTGCCAGTTCATTTCCAAAGTCCGTATACCAGCCACATAGTTTGAATGTTTCTTTCGAATGTTCGAACACACCTTTGTATACATCTAAGTTTATTTCCATTCCCTGGTCTGGTTCAGAAATACCAAGTTTTTTCAATGCCCGCTCCGACAATAGAATTTCATCCTTTTTCTGTGGGTAGCTTCCAATCACATTGGTATATGCAGGCTTCAAAAAATTGTTCCAGCTTTCTGAGTCAGCCCATACTACGTTGCATATCGTTTTTGCATTATCCTCTGAAATGTCTGTAGCTTCACCTACAAAAATGCTTTTCCCAACCTGTTTTATATAATCCAGTTGTTTTAATTTTGCATATTGTTCTTCTGTTCCATCTTCTATTCTGCCCGAAGAAGCAGTTCCATTTTCTCTGGTTAATCTTATTTCTTCTGCCTGTATTTTCCCAAAGGAGATTCCGAAGACCATGGTTATAACAACAATACCGATTACTACTGAGCAAAATAAAATCGTATTTCTTATCTTTTTTGTGCCTGCAAAATTTTTAGCCAGGAATCGGATTATGTCTTTATTGTTATTTGGAATGTTCTTATGAAACATAGTGATACCTCCTAACAATCGTTACAATCTCTTGTATAGATTTTTCCATCGGACATACGTATTACTCTGTCTGCCATCTGTGCTACTTCCTCTTGATGAGTCACGATCAATGTCGTCTGATGGAATCTGGCGGCACAGGATTTCAATAATTCTACGACTTCCATACTTGTAACAGAATCCAGATTTCCGGTCGGTTCATCCGCCAGGACAATTGCCGGTTTCGTTAATAATGCCCGCGCTATAGAAACTCGCTGTTGCTGCCCGCCGGACAGTGTTGATGGAAAACGTTCTAATTTATCTTTTAATCCAAGCGATTCTACAATCTCATTGAAAAAATCCACATCGATTTCCTTGCCATCCAGTCTCATTGGGAGGACAATATTTTCACGTATACTAAGAGAAGGTATCAAATTATATTGTTGAAATACAAATCCGATATTTCTTCTTCTGAATATCGTTCTTTCTTCCTTGTTAAGATCTTTTAAACTTGTATTTCTGATCCAGACACCTCCAAAATCCGGAGTATCAAGACCTCCTAAGATGTTCATAAGTGTTGTCTTTCCGCATCCGGACGTACCGACAACTGCTATAAATTCACCATCCTCCACAGTCAACGACACACCATCTAAAGCACGCACTTCATATGTATCGGATGTATAATATTTTTTTAGATTCACGGCTTTGATCATATCCATTTTTCTATAAACTCCTTTCGCAGATGCTACCTCTAAATCAGCCATAATCTATTTTACATGGTACATCTTACAAACTTCTTACAGACTGCATATGAAATATCTATACCGGAAGATTCACTTCTATGAGCAACCCGGGCTTCATTTGTGTTGCTTTCATAATCCCTTTTTGTAATAGAACAATCTCTCTGGAAAGATACAAACCAATTCCGCATCCTTCCTGACCTCTTGCCTGTTCACCTCGATAAAATCTTTGAAAAATTTTATTTTCTTCTCCGTCTTTTATCCCGATTCCATAATCTCTTATCTGGATCTTATAAAACATTTCCGTTTGTTTCATTGTGATATCGATCGTACTGTTGCTTTTGCTATATTTGACTGCATTATCAAACACATTATAAAATGCCTCACACATCCAGTTTTTATCATGTTCGCAGATAATTTTCTCTGGCAATTTTACTTGAAAAAAGATATCTTTATCTTCTGCCTTCTTTTGTATTTGCCCTAACGCATTTAAAATAGCCTCAACAAGATTTCCTTTTTGCATATGAACTTGCATGATTCCTTGTTCTAATCGAGCAGTTTTTATAAAGCTTTCCACCAAAAAGCATAACTGTTCTTCACTCGTTCGCAGATCTTTCATATATTCTATATTCAATATTTCCTGCGTTTCATTTAATGACTCTTGCAGCAATTCTGTATAATTTTTTATATTCGACAGCGGTGTTCGTAATTGATGTGCAATCTCAGAAATTAATTTCTGGATCTCATATTGGCTTTTTTCAGCCTCTTTTCTTCTCCCATCCAGCATTTCCTGCAAACGAATTAATTGATTGGCCGTTTTTGAATATAATGTTTCTTTTCCTATATCAAAATCATCTAATTCATTGCCATTTATTAAAGATTCGGCTAGTTTATATATTTTTTTCATTTCATTTGTTCTAAAATGATTTTCAAATAAATATACAACACTTCCACCAAGTATTATCCCCACCAAAAGTACTGTAAATATTACTACCGCCATGCTATTCTCCCATTCTATATCCCATTCCAAATACATTACTAATAACATCGGACGAATCATTTAATTTCTTTTTCAATCTGCTGATCATAACACTAATTGTATTTGGGTCAATGAATTCACTATCTATTCCCCAAATGTTTTCCATTATCATATCTTTTGTAAGAACCTGATTTTGATTCATAATAAAATATTCCAAAAGCTGATACTCTTTAAGTGTTAACGATATTTCTGTTTTTCCTACAAAAACCTGTTTTCTATCCGAATACAAGATGACCTGCCCGCACATAAAAACATTTTCATTCGATTTTCTCTTCAAAACAACTTCCATACGTTTTAACAATACTTTTATTGAAAATGGTTTCACCACATAATCATCTGCTCCTATATCAAATGCTTTTAACATATCTTTTTCATCATCTTTTGCAGTTAAAAAAATTGCTGGGATTCTTCCATTTTTTTGAAGCTCTTGATATAGACTTATTCCATCTCCATCCGGTAATCCAATATCTACGATCAACAAATCTACAGATCTATCTATATTTTTAATTGCTTCTTTTCTTGAACCAGCAAGAATCGTTGTATAACCTTGATTTTGCAAAGATGTATCCAAAGCTTTTCTCAACAAATTGTCATCTTCTATAATTCCTATTACCATACACACCTCCTGATTTTTCTAGAATATAATACAAAAAAAGCCCATTACAATATACATAACACCTCTGCATATTGTAACGGACTTTTTTCAAACCCAGACTTGGTGCAAGCACCATTTCTGATAAAAACCTCGAAAGTTTTTGTTCTATGTGCATATATTACCCAATTTCATTCACAAAGTCAATATGTTTTCTACTAAATTTTCAAGTACCTTTTATGTTTTGGATTATTATTTTGCTTCTTAATATATTGTATTACTCCACTAATGAATCTATACGCTTCAGCAATAACCTGATTTTTTTCAAAATACTCTTTGTACTTCAAAACTCTTCCATCTTTTTCACAGAAAAAATGGTACAATTCATCCATTATTTTATCACGCATATTACGGTTAGCAGCCTCCTTTAAAAGGTCATTATAAACAAATAGAAGTGCTACAAAATCATGAAATGCCGGATAAGCCATATATCTACTACGAGCATGTAAACTAATTTCCTTTTGAGCCTGAGATAATGCATTTCCATACTTAAAGGATAAAGATACATTTTTTCAGTCTCTACTCTCATAAAAACTCCTAAAACATTTGTGTAATTCTTGCGATCTCCATAACTACAATCTTTAGCATCACTCCACCAGACATCACATGAAACCATATCTCACGCATATGCTGTGACTTTGCTATTGGTGCAATAAGTTTCATCCTTTTTTCCTCCTCCATATAAACGACGCAGTGCAAAACTGTAACGCTACAATCCATTCCTGATGCTCTGATTCATCGTTCAAATCGTTTCACCCTTTCAACTTATCTGCATTTCCTGTAAGAAATGATCCATATGCTCTTCCAGTAACTTTATCACTTGACTTTTGTCTTCTGCTCCATCATATATGCTATAAAGCAAAAAAATAGGTCCATAAAAATCAAGTGCTGTCTGTCTGGCTTTTCCTTCATCGCCCAGCATTCCTGAAAACAAAGCTTCCATATAAGTTAATGGTCCGCTTGCAAGATAATTCTGATATAGCTGTGCCATCTGTGGCTCCCTGTACTGTTCCAATGTCAACATCTTACGAAAACAGCTTGAAAATTCTTCCTCCGTCCAATGAAGAAACTGCACCTTTGTGAACTGCTTAATCTTATCAAATGCCGTTTCTTTATACTCGACTGTAACCTTTTCCGGATCACCCTCCGGCATTTCATACTGCTTTACTCTCTCAATATCCAATTCATTCATTTTTTCAATAATACTGTCCAATATCTCCTGCTTGCTTTTATAATGCTTATACAATGCAGCCTTGGTTACTCCAAGTTTTGAAGCAATATCATTCATGGATGTTCCCATATATCCACTCTGTGCAAATAACTTCAAAGCTTCTTCCAATATTTTTTCCTTTGTGTTCTTTTCCTTGCTTTCCATGTCTATCTCCTAATTTAAATCTGTCATCAAGTTACCTTTTACCTGCTCTGTTACTGCCCCGGCTGCAAGTACTCCAGTTCTTCCTGCAATGTGAAGATTGGTGTTCTTGGTCTTGATTGAAGTATTGGATTCTCTATAGTTTCGCTTGAATCTTGATAGTCCCTTATTCTTCGGCTCTGACTGATGAATGGTGCTTTTTGTTTTTGTCCCTCGCTCCACCATATAGATATTATTCCCCTTGATAGAAGCCTTCTTCGGTTCGTGTGTGTGGATCTCGGCTTTCTGCTTGGTATGGATTACCATCGGTTTGTCATCGACCTTCTTGATTTTCAATTTTCTCACCTCCTTCTTTGTGAAATAAAATAAGCCGCTAGGGAGCAAATCACTCCTTAACGGCTATGTAAAATCATCCAATATTCAATTTTAAAAGCTCCGTAGAACTGCAATTTTCCATTTCATTATATATGGATTATTTATAAATACAACTCATTTTCCTTTCTCAGTGAACAAGCCTTTTTAAGGGCAAGTCCCACAATACCAACCATTACCCCGGATACTTTTCTCGCATTATGCGGGCACTGGCTGACACAACGCATACAGGAAATGCAGCTCTTTGAATCAGCCTTAAAGCTGTGCTGGTCAATCGCTTTTACAGGACAGCTTTCTGCACACAGCCCACACTTAACGCAATCTGCTGTAACTTTAGGAACAAGACCTGCACCGCCACCTTTTTTATAAGGACGATTACCGGGAACAGAGGTAACAGTTCCTTCTTTGACTGAGATTTGTTCTGCAAAGGTTTCAAGCTGTTTTTCATCATCTGCATCCGGTCTACCTGCGGCATACTGATGCATAATTGAATGTTCCGCTACGGCTGCAACTGCAGCAATAACATCAAATCCGCATTCTTTTGCAACATCCTCCATCTGGACAAGGGTATCTTCATAGGCTCTGTTGCCATACACACAAACTATGGTGCACTTTGCCCCGTTTCCGGATATTTTCTTAAATCTCTCAATTGCTACTTCCGGAGCAAGACCTCCATACGAAGGCATAGCTATTAAGGCTCTATCATCAGAATTGAACTGACACTCTGAAAAATCTTTATCAGCTTTTGTAAGGTCAATACATTCCACACCATTCCAATTTTTCGTTAAGATATCTGCAACTTTGGCAGTGCCTCCTGTGGGACTGAAAACAATCTTTACATTCATAATAACATTTCCTTTCATCTATATGGATTTTTGTTCACGCATAAGAATCGCATCGATACAATCTCCCAGTGTTTGCTCCTGCATTTTCATTGCCATCTCCTGCTCCAAGGTTTTGAACATATCTCCAAGAACCTGCTGGATATGCCTTCCGACAATACACTGGTCATTTGGATTCTGGTGAATGTCAAACAATGTCAAGTTCTGTTCACAGACCTCTTGGTAAATTTGAAGAAGCGATAACGTATCCGCATCCGAATTCATCCGAAAACCTCGGATTCCTCTGTGAGCAGATATGATTCCGGCATTTCTAAGAGAAGTCAGAATTTTACGAACGTAACTTGGATTCACTCCTGCGCTAGCTGCAATCTGTTCAGATGTTAGTGGAATATCCGATTTTGCTATCAATATTAAAGAATGAACAGCAACCGAAAATCTTGTATCCATTTGCTTTTCTCCTAAAAAATAAGTATCACTTACTGATACTTATTTTACACATTTTCATTTGTTTTGTCGACCCATAGATGTCGAATCTTTATCTCCATCATTTGTGCCTAAACAGAGAATGCCCATAAATAACGACCACTATTATCACAACTATCTCAGCAAACTTCAAAGTTTACTCTTCGTACCAATCTCTCCACAAAACTGAGAGTTATAGTGCTATCTTTTTCCATTTTCTAATCTTAGTTCTAAAGGTTCCGAATGGTGCAACCGTGTTAACATTTATAAACTTGTATACTTCCCAGACCGCTGTCTTAGTTGCTTCGTCAGCCCATTTTCTCATATGTGGTTTAAATAATTCTT
>ERZ773228.4585-NODE-4585-length-10271-cov-2.299139_pt1 | contig 10271 bp, 13 predicted proteins | sample MGYA00580524_ERZ773228 | MGnify/ENA primary metagenome ERZ773228 (study PRJEB29015, sample SAMEA2737768) | human gut metagenome | biome: human gut; feature: human-associated habitat; material: faeces | place: China | collected 2012 ...
AACATAACTGATTTAATTCAGGCGTTCCATTATCTCCTAAACCACTTAGTATTCCATTACCATAAACAGTACCATCATTATTTTGTAATAACTTTGAATTAACAATGACACCTGATTCCTCGGCAAATACACCTACTTGGAATGTTGCGACTGCAATACATAAACATATCGTAAAACAAAATATTCCTTTAAACTTTTTAAATATTTTTTTCATCTTTTACACCTTCCCTTAATTTAAAATACAAAAAGCCATTTACAAATCCTATTGCAACTGGCTAGCATTTTAAAGCCCCTTTAGCTTTGCGTCATAACCTTTCGATTACTTTGCTTAATATATCTAACTACGCCTATAATATAAAATATATTTTAGGGGGATTTATTATTATGGAGTACACAAAAGATTTAGTTTTAAATGTAAGTTATGGACAAGCAGGGGGAAAAAACAAAGAAGGTAAGCTTGAAAGAATATGGCATAAAATATCAAAACATAAATTTATAAGTTCTGTTGTAGGAGTTACATTGCTTTTATCAATTTTAGATTTTATGCTAGTTGCAAGTTTTGTAAATGTATTAAATGGAATTGTAATATAAATTAGAAGAGGAGATAAAATCTCTCCTCTTTTTGCATTACACAAAATAATATGGTATAATCGTATTGTTAATTAATATCAAAAAAGTAAAAGGAGGAAAATGTTAGCTAAAATCTAACATATACATATAAATGAATATAGCAAAAGAATGGAAAGATTATGAAATATTAGATATGGCAAATGGTGAAAAGCTTGAAAGATGGAAAGATGTTGTATTGGTAAGACCTGATCCACAAATTATATGGAAAAATAAATCATTTCCGGAAAAGTGGAAAAATGCAAATGCGAAATACACAAGAAGTAATACAGGTGGAGGACATTGGGATTATAATAAAAAGGTACCACAAAGCTGGCAAGTTAAATACAAAAATTTAACATTTAATATAAAACCAATGGGGTTTAAACATACAGGGTTATTTCCTGAACAAGCAGTTAATTGGGATTGGATGATAAATAAAATAAAAAGTACAAATAAAGAAATAAGGGTTTTAAATTTATTTGCATATACTGGTGGTGCAACTGTTGCTTGTAGCTATGCTGGTGCATCTGTATGCCATGTAGATAGTTCAAAAGGAATGACAACATGGGCAAAAGAAAATATAGAATCTTCAGGACTTGGTAATAGACCAGTTAGATTTATAGTTGATGATGTTGTTAAATTTGTAAACAGAGAAATTAGAAGAGGTAACAAATATGATGCAATTATAATGGATCCACCATCATATGGAAGAGGTGCTAATGGAGAAGTATGGAAGTTTGAAGAAAACATAAGCGATTTAGTAGAACTTTGTAGCAAGGTGTTATCTGATAAACCACTATTTTTCTTAATAAATTCATATACAACGGGTATTTCAAGTACTGTTCTAGAAAATATATTAAAGCTTACTGTTGGTAAAAAATATAAAGGAAAATTAAGTTCTGGAGAAATTGGTCTTCCTATGACAGGTTCTAGTTTAGTTCTTCCTTGTGGAATTTATGGAAGATGGGAGAGCTAAAATGAATAAATTAAAAGTGATTTATGAAGATAATCATATTATTGTTGTAGAAAAGCCTGTAAATATTCCATCACAAGGAGATAAAACAGGAGATACTGATATGCTAACAATAATTAAAGAGTATATTAAGGAAAAATATAATAAACCAGGAAATGTATATTTAGGTTTAATACATAGATTAGATAGACCTGTTGGCGGAGTTATGGTATTTGCCAAAACTTCAAAGGCAGCGGCAAGACTTAGTGAACAAGTGCGTGAGAAAGAATTTCAAAAAAGCTATTTAGTTATTGTTGATGGAAAAATGGAAAAAGAAAAAGGCACATTAGAAGATTACTTATTAAAAAATGAAAAAACAAATACAAGTAAAGTGGTAAAGGAAGGTACTAAAAATAGTAAATATGCAAAGTTAGATTACGAAGTATTAAAATATGATAAAGAACTAAATTTATCTGTTTTAAAAATCCTTCTTCATACAGGAAGACATCATCAAATAAGAGTGCAACTTTCAAATAGAGGACATAGTATTTATGGAGATCAAAAATATGGAGGAAGAGGACATGGAAAACAAATTGCTCTATGGGCATATAAACTACAAATTAGCCATCCAGTAAGTAAAGAAAAAATGGAGTTTATAGACATTCCAGAGAAAATTGGTAGTTGGAAGATTATAGAGAATGTTAATATTATGTAGATTTTATAAAACTCAAAAATCATATATGAAAAATGTAAAAATCATTTTTTGTATATGATTTTTTTGTTTTGATATAAAAAACGAAAAAGGTCGAAAAAAAGATATAAAATATAGACAAATCAAAGAGGTGATTAAATGATAGATAAAATATGTAATTATATTTTGCAGAAAATGAGAAAAAAGATGCCTGAGATTGATGACGAAAAAGCAGAAGTAATATTATATGGAATACAGCTGATAATTGGTGAAATTCCTAAAATATTTATTATTTTTGGATTAAGTATATTATTTGGTATTGGTTGGTATATGCTTTTTGCATATATTGTGATGATGCCTTATAGAGCAGTATCTGGAGGATTTCATTTAAAAACTCATATAGGTTGCATTATAGGAACTAGCATATTTTATTTTGGAAATATATTTTTAAGCAAAGCATTGATGTTGCAAGATATGCAAAAATACATATTAATAGGAATAACATTTATATTTGGAGTAATAATGATTAGCTTGTATGCGCCAGCAGACACTGAAAACCTACCAATATTAAGCAAAAAAGAAAGAAAAATAAAAAAGATTTTATCATACATAGTTCTTACAATTACATTAATAATAGCATTCTTTATAAAAAATAATGTAATATCAAATATATTAATTATAGGAGCATTATTACAAACAATGACAATTACAAGGATTGCGTATAAAATTACGAAAAATAAGTATGGTTATGAAACATATAAAGACGGAGCAGAGTTATTAAATTAAAATAGTAATACATTAGCCGGCAATGTATTGTTATATAAAAATTTAAAATATAGGGGGAATTTATTATGTTAAAATTATTAGTAAAATTATCAGAAAAATATGCTAAATCAACAAACACAGCATGTATAATCTTCAGTTTTTTCCATCAACCAAAGATGCCTGCATCATTAATAAAAAAAGATTAATTTAATAAGGATAACAACAACTAAAATAAAACAGTATAGTCTTAATAGATTATACTGTTTTATTTTTGATTACATATGATATATTTATACTACTATGTTTGACAGAATATATTATGTAAGATATAATATTATAATAAATATAAAGGGGTGATTATATGGGATATATAAAGGAAGAAGACATACTTAAAAATAAAATTGCTATTTCAAAAAAAGTTATTCATTTGGATAAATATGATATGTACTATGTAAACATTCCTATCAAAGATGGAAGTACAAGGATTGTAAGAACATTTTGCGAAAAAGGTACGTTTCCGGACTTTGAAAGTGAAGAATTTGCAAAATTGCAGAGAAATTATGGTAAAGAATTAGTTACTTACTTTATGGATCGCTTAATAGGAGAAAAAGGATTGTTAGCAAAAGAAGGAAGAGATGATTACATATATTTAGGTGGAGATTTTTTACAAGATGGACATATTGCAAATAGATTTAGTATGCAGGCAAATGGAAAAAGTGGACAACAGAACTTTGATGATAATTTATTTAAAATAAAAATGCAGGTTGAAGCAAAAGAAAATGATGATAATAATGCTAAAACTATGGATAATGTAACTGGAAAAAACTATGTTATTGCTGATATACATGGAATGTATGGAACCTATTTAGATGTTATAAGAAAACTTAAAAATAATGACCATCTATATATTATAGGTGATGTTATAGATAGAGGATCTGAAGGAATAAATATTTTACAAGACATTATGAGAAGAAAACAGGATAAAGACAACAATCCAGATATAACTTTTTTATTAGGAAATCATGAAATGCAATTTATACATACGATTGCCATTATGCTAAAACATGGATTACATGCAGAAGACTTAAACAACATAATAAAAAGAAAAAAGTATCAATTAAATATGGGAGAGGCTGAGTTAGATAAAGACCAAAAATCAAAAACACAAAATAAGAGAAAATTTGAGAAGTATGACAAAATAATAAAGGAAAAGGGCTTAAGAAATTGGGAAGCTGACGTAATAGGAATATGGATAGTTATAAATAAAGGATATTCAACAATATCCGAATTTTTAAACCTTGGAGCTAATAAAGATGGCAAAAAGCAGGAAGATATATATAGATTCCTTTTGAATTCTTATGTGGTATTGCCTCAAAACATTAATGGAAAAAACTATTTATTTGTACATTCAATGCCACCAAGAGATTTAGATATGATAAAAAATATGAAGCAAAATGGCAGAGGTTATAAGATTACAGAATTAACGCCACAACAATACGAATTTATGTTACAAGAAAGAGATAAAAGTACATATGAGCAGGCCAATAAAGAGGGATTTATTACAATATGCGGTCATACTCCAGATTTAGGTACAATTACTAAAGATGACGAAAAAGGATTTATTAGAATAGATTCTGGATGTGGACATAAACAAAGACAGTCTAAATTGGCACTATATTGTATAGAGGATAACAGTGTACAATTCTTTGACGAAAAAGAAAATGAACAAGAAACTAAGACATTATAATATAAGAAAAGTAGATTCAACACATGTACACAACTGCTTCGTAATTGGTACAGACTAAGGTAACTTAACCTTGGTGTATAGGTAAAAAGATAAAAATATCCAGAGTTATGATATTCATAACTCTGGATATTTTTATTAGTAATAAATCTCAAATTGTTGCTTGAAAAATGTATCATTTTTTGTGGTAAAAAGGTTAAGATTATTATTTCTTTTTAAAATTTGACGAACCTTCCATAAACCAAGACCAGTGTTTCTTTCTTTACTTGAAAATCCTTTATCAAATATCTTATCTATATTAACATCCTTATTGTTATACGTATTTTCTATAGCAACAATAATTCTATGTTTTGTATCTTCTTTTCTAAATGATACTTTGATTAGTTTTTCTTCACAGTCTTTAGAAGCTTCAATACTATTATCTAGTAATATACCTAATATTCTTGTAAACTCATAGATTTTCATATGTTTTTCAATTTCATTTAAATCTAAAAATATATCTAAATCTATTTGAATATTAAGTTCATCTGCAACGTAGTATTTTGTGGCTAAAATATTATAAATTGCAGGTTGATTAATTACATCAGGACTTAAAGAATATAAATTATTTGTTTTATGGCAATCTTGTAAAAGTTGATTATAATATTCTTTAAGACCATCCATATCATCATTTGCAATATATCCTCCAATACCATTTATTATATTGTCAAAGTCATGCTTAAAGGTTCTAACGGTATCGTGTAAAACTCGTAGTGAATGAATGGTTAAATTTGCACCCTCTAAATCTCTTTCTGTTATTTCTAATTTTGAGGAGCTAACAATACTATATATGCTAATAACAAAGTATGCAATTAAACTGGCTATATTTATAAAAATTATAAAAGATGGCATTGTTTCCGTATAATAGTTAATTAAATAATACTGCATACCTATAACAATTATCATAAGAAGTAGATTTATAATTAATAGTAGTTTAAAATGTTTACTCATATTGTCAAATACATTAATGTTTAATTTAAAATATTTTATAAATATTGTTAAAAGAATCATTATACCATACATACTTAGAATTATGCCTATTCTATATATTGGTATAGTAAGCATTTCATTAATGTTAATATATAGGATTAAATACAGTGTTTTTGATACAATAAAATCTAAACATGCTGTTATTGCAAAGACTACAACTTCAGATAATATACCTTTTAGTACTGAAACTCTAAATACGAAAATTACCAATAATGGCCATAAAATCATATTTATAATTGTAGAATAAAGATTAGGAAATGCGTATTTACTAATTAAAGATAGTATTGATATGCATAAAATATATATAATTTTTCGGTGGGTTGTTGATTTTATATTTAAAATTGTTGTAAAAAATAACATTCCAATAAATGCTTCTAGAAATGATAAAGGAATAAATATTATTTTGATTAATCCTTCATTAGGTGTGGTTAATGCTGTCCATATTGTTTGTAAAAATTCCATTATTAAAAACCTCCATTAAATTATTTTTATATTTTGGTCCGATGTAACATTTTTCATTATTTGTAAATGAAATAACATTGGAAACGATATCAATGTTACTAATTTTATCTATATTTACAATATAAGATTTATGACATCTAATAAATTGTTTGGGTAGAATTGGTTCTATTTTATTGAAAGAATCATATACTTCGTATTTTCTTGTATCTGTTGAAAAAATTAATTTCATACCATTTTTTTGAATAAATTTTACTGAGCTTTCTGGAATTATGGTTTTGTTATGATTTAATCTAATATATTTATTATTACTATTTGTAACATCGTCAAATAATCTAATAATTGTTTCTTTAAAGCGTTCAGTAGTTACAGGTTTTGCAATATAGTCAAAGGTTTTGTATTTATATGCAACTAGTCCAAATTCAAGATGACCAGTAATAAATATAATGTAAATTTCTTTATCGTACTTTCTAATGTTTTCGGCAAGTTTTAGACCAGACATTTCGTTATTTAAATCTATATCTAAAATTGCAACATTAACTTTGTTTATTTTTGTATAGTGTAAAAGTTCATTTGGATTTTGAGAAGTAAATACTAGCTGACCATTTAAATTATTTTCAATAATAATTGATTCTAACATTTTTGATAGCCTAATAATAGAATTTTGGCTATCGTCACATATTACAAAACTTAACAAGTTTTTATCCCCCACGTAAACAATTGAAACTGGGCAAATCTAGGAGAAATGCAATTCGACAAGATACGAGAAAATTACCTATTTTTTCCAGTTACGAAAATAATATAATCCATAATTTTCCAAAAGTCAATATATTTCGACTAAAAGTAATAAAAAAATTAAAATGCATTTTAGATATTTATGAATGTAATATTTTAGATTCTTACTCATAAAATTAATGAAGGAGGGAGATTATGAGTAAAAAATTAAAGTTATCAAGTATATTTTGTTTATCTGTTTTAGTTTTTGTTTTTACTTTTTCAATAATACAATCAAATAAAGATAATCAAACGGTTACAACAAGTAGTAATGTAGCTTCTTTAAGTAATAAAAAGATAGGGTGGGGGATAAAAAGAACAAATAATCATACACAACCTGATGTAGGAAGTGTTAATAAAAGTATCATTGATAAATACAATGGAATATGTTTAGGAAATAATGAAAAAAAATATATTTATCTTACATTTGATAGTGGGTATGAAGCAGGCTATACTGAAAAGATATTGGAGGTTTTAAAACAAAATAATGTGCCTGCAACATTTTTTTTAACAGCACATTATATTAATACTAAACCAGAACTTGTGCAAAGAATGATTGATGAAGGACATATAATAGGAAATCACACAGTTAATCATAAAAGTATGCCAGATATTAATAATGAAACTATAAAAAAAGAGGTAATGGATTTACATACATCAGTATATGAAAAATTTGGGTATGAAATGAAATATATTAGACCGCCAAAAGGTGAATATAGTGAAAGAACAATTGCATATACAAATACTTTAGGATACAAAACTGTTATGTGGTCATTTGCATACGATGATTGGGTAGAAGAAAAACAAGGAAGAGAAGCATATGGAAAAAAGAAAATATTAGACAATATTCATAATGGAGAAGTTATGCTTTTACATGGTACATCAAAGGATAACAGTAATATTTTAGATGAATGTATTAAAGAAATAAAGGCACAAGGGTATGAATTTAAGTCTTTAGATGAATTTGTAAAATAAAGGAGAGATACAATGAGAAAAAAAAGAAACACGCAAAGTCGTTTGGACGCGATTTTAGATATTCCAAAGGAAATGGAGCGGTTTAAAGATAGAGTGATAGCGCATCCGTTTGTAGAATGGGAATTAAGTACTGACATACCTAAAATAACGGTTTTAGGATTTGAACAAATACTTATTGAAAATCATAAAGGAATTCTAGAATATCAGGATTACTATATAAGGCTTAATACTTGTATTGGAATTATTAATATAAATGGATTTAATTTAAAATTAGATGAAATGACAACTGATGATATTGTTGTAAATGGAAAAATAGATAGTATTGATTTTGAAAGTACGGTAGATGAGGGAATAGAGGAGGGTTAAAATTGCAATTTAAAATATTAGTAAACTATTTATCTGGTTTCGTTGACATAGTTGTAGAAGGATATTACATAGAAAGATTTATAAACATATGTAATAATAAAAAGATTTTCTTATGGAATTTAAAAAGAGAAAAAGATACAATACTTTATGCAAGAGTTAGCATTAAGGATTTTAAGAAACTAAAAAATGTATGCAAAAAATCTCAATGCAAAATGAAAATTAATAGAAAAAAAGGTGTACCATTTATATTGAACAAATATAAAAAGAGAAAAATATTTGTGGGTTTATTAATATTTATAATTGTAGGAATTATTGCACTTTCAAATTTTATTTGGAATATAGAGGTTACTGGAAATGATAAAATTGCAAAAGACGAAATCTTAAAAGTAGTAGAGGAACGGACGGACTTAAAATTGGAAAATTTAAAAATTCCATAGATACTAAGGAAGTGATAAATAGGCTAAGACTGGAAAGAGACGATATCGCATGGGTAGGAATAGAAATAAAAGGTACTAATCTAATTATAAAAATTGTTGAAGCAGACTTAAAACCAGAAATTATTAATGAAGATGAATATTGTAATATAACTGCAAAGAAACCAGCAATGATTTTAAAAGTAAATGCTCAAAATGGTACACCCCTAGTAAAAGAAGGAGATGTTGTAAAACAAGGAACAATACTAATTGGAGGATGGATGGAAGGAAAATATACAGGAACCAGATATGTTCATGCACAAGGCGAAGTTTTGGCAAAAGTATGGTATACAAATAAACAAAAAATTTATCTAAAAGAGACGAAAAAAGAAGAAACAGGAGCCAGTGAAAATAAATATTCCGTAAATGTTAATAATTTTAAAATAAATTTTTATAAAAGGCTTTCAAATTTTGAAAATTATGATACAATAGAGGCAACTAAAAAATTAAAACTATTTTCAGATTTTTATTTGCCAATCGAAATAATAACATCTACAAACAAAGAATATAGAAATGTAGAGTTAACATATAGTAAAGAAGAGGCAAAACAAATAGGAGTAGAAAAGGCGATAGAAGAATTAAATAAGCAAATTGAAGACCATGGAAAAGTATTAAACAAACAAATAGACAGCTATGAAAATGCAGAATATATTGAGGTTGAAGTAACCTACGAAGTACAGGAAAACATTGCGACAAAAGAAAAATTAGTCTTTTAGAGGAGTAAAAAGTAATGAATAAAAAGTTACAAAAGAACGGTAAAAAAGACGGGACGGAGGATAAAATGGAAGAAAGAAGTTTGAGAATTTATAGCTCAGAAAAAACATTTTTTTCAAAAATAACAAACACATTAACTAAATTATTAATACCAACAAAAGTGGGCCTTAATAGTATGATGATATCTATGAAGAGAAACAATGTGCTAAAGGCATATGAGGCTTCTATTAACGTAGAGAAAATGGATGATGCAAAGAAAAAGGAAATTATATGTAAAAAACTTGATGATACATATGCTTTATACTTAGAATCAATTGATAAACATATTATGGATTCTATTTATAAAAAGGTAAAAAATGATACAGCTTCTGAATTTGAAAAAGAAGCTTTATCTCAATATTATATGATTACACATTTAAAAGAAACAGGATATACAGAATATAAATACAAAAAACAAATGTATTTAATGAGATTAGATTACGAAACAGTTACAAATGATAAAGCAAAGCTTCTTGAAAAGTACAAAAGATTTTACACAATGGAAATGGAAACATTATATAAAGGTTTATTAAAACATTATTCAATTAGAATTGCAGATAATATATCTGATGGTGAAAAACAAGAGGTATATAATAAAATTTTTAAAACATTAGAAGAATATATTGGTCAAGAACATGTATTACGGAAAAGATAAAATTTTATATAGAACAATTAAAGCAG
>ERZ773228.4612-NODE-4612-length-10204-cov-2.442704_pt1 | contig 10204 bp, 10 predicted proteins | sample MGYA00580524_ERZ773228 | MGnify/ENA primary metagenome ERZ773228 (study PRJEB29015, sample SAMEA2737768) | human gut metagenome | biome: human gut; feature: human-associated habitat; material: faeces | place: China | collected 2012 ...
TTTAATAGTCATTTTTTTATTATATAATTTTATACTTAAATAATTTATTAGTATTGTTATTAAGTTAACTATTAATATTGATATTAATACTCCCTCTGGTAATGGAGTTAAATATCTAATAAACATAGTTATGATACCTAGAAGTACACCACTTATTAACTGTCCTGTATTAGTAATTGGAGTGGTTACTGGATCAGTAGCCATAAAGACTGCTCCAAAAAGTAATCCTCCAGATAATATGTTAAATAGAATAAACCATAGTCCAATATCTTTAGTTATACATATTACTGAACTTATTAATACTACCGTTAATACATAGGATACAGGTATGCGCCATTTAATCATTTTTTTATAGGTTAAATAGATAAAACTTACTATACATAGTAGTGATGATGTTTCTCCTATAGCACCTGGTATGTTGCCAAAGAAGAAGTTTAATAGACTACCAAATGGTGTCACTAATTTATCATAAGTAAGAACATAACTACCTGCAGTCATATTTGATAATGGTGTTGCACTACTTATGGTATCTACTTCATAAGGATTTAGATATCCTCCTACTAGAGATGAAAATATTACCGTTATGAAGAGACTTCCCGCTAGAGCAGGATTTAATTTATTTTTACCAAAACCTCCTGTTAATACTTTTGATAAAGAGGCTATTATACTACCTAGTATTACTAAATATAATGGTGTATTTATTGATATTACTAGGCTTAAAAATACTCCTGGTATAATAGCATAGTTTTCAGTAAATAATTCATAAATACTTTTTTTATTCTTTCTAATTAGATAGTATAGGTATTCAGTTAATAAACCAGTAATAGAAGCTACTACAACAAATATTAATGGTTTAAATACTAGGTATAGACTACCATAGCCTTTTATTACCGGATATATACCATTTTTATATGTAGAGAATAATATAAAGAAAGATAATATTATTAAGATAGTATACATCATATCAGAAGTTTTATTTTTACTTTTTAGATAACTTCCATTTCTTACCTTAAACTCTCTCATTTATTATTCACCTTCTCTTTAGCGGCTTTTACAAATTCTCTTACTTCTATTTTTGAAGGACATATATAAGAACATAGTCCACATTCTATGCATTCATCCGCTTTTAGACATTCCAATTCTTTGATATTACTGATATTTTTCATAATAAAGGCTGGATATATTCCTACAGGACATACCTCAAGACATTTACCACATGATATACATGGTAATGATCTAGTAAAATTATCCTCTATTACAAGAATAGCATTTATATCTTTAGTAATTATTAAGTCATCAGTAGGAATACTCTTTCCCATCATTGGACCACCCGCAATAAAAAGTGGATTCTTTAGCTTTTTATAACCATCTAGTGAAGCTATTATTTCACTAGCTAGAGTACCTATTTTTACTTTAACATTAGTCTTTTTCTTTATACCTGGACCAGTAATGGTAATTATTCTTTCTGTTAATGGTCTACTGTATTTTAGCATTTCATAGATTGCATAAATAGTACTAACATTACTAACTAGTATACCTTTTTCAATTGGGTATTTATCATACTCTATCCCGAGAGTATCTCTTACTACTAGCCTTTCCCAGCCATTTGGATATGCATCTTTTACTAGTTTTAAACTTATATTAGGATAAGTACCAATATGTTTAGTAAAAGCATTTATTACTTTGGTACTATCTTCTTTTACAACAATATAACTCTTCTTTAGATTCATTATAGTCATTATTTTATCTACAGCTTCAAGTATTTCTTCAGCACTATTTTTCATTAATGCTTTATCACAAGAAACAAAAGGTTCACATTCAACACCATTTACTAAAAGATATTTAGTGTTATCATTATCATACTTTAAGAAAGTAGGAAAATCACTTCCTCCTAGTCCAGTGATACCATTTTCTCTAAGAGCATTTAAAAATTCTTCTCTAGTATATTCCTTTTTAGTTACTACCTTACTTTTTTCATACTTCTCCTTGAAGTCATTTTCTATTACAACACATTTAATCTTTTTACCATTATTAATAGTCTTAGTATCTCCCACTAATGCATAACCTGATACTGAACTATGTATAGGAAAATTTATCTTTTCATCTATAGCAATTACTTGTCCTTTATGAACATAATCTCCACCTTTTACTAGATGCTTATACTCTACTTCATTTTTATTCTCAAGAGGTATATAAACCAATTCAGGTTTTAAATAATTATCTATTTTATATAAAATATCACTATCAATATGTACTCTCATTTCTATTCTCCTCTAGTATATAATAGCATAAAATTTAAAAAAAAGATAGTATTTCTACTATCTTGATGATGTTTTTTTATTTTCCTCTATAGTATCTAGACTAGATAACTGTACTAAAGCATCATTATATATTCCTTTAGCTTCTTCATATGTTTTAGCAAGTTTCATTCTTATATAATATTTTGCTCCAAGATTATATTCGGCACTACCTGGTTTAAATTGTTCCTCTACTTTAGTCTTTATATTATTAAGCATATAATCTCTATCAATTAATATAGTATACACAGTTATAATTAGTTCTTTCATAGATACTATTTGTACTAGACTTTCACCATTAATAGTTTCATGATGATCTTTTTCATTATTACCATACATTATGTTATTTATAAACATTTGATAACTTTCATTTTTTCTTTGTATAAATTCAGAAAAAGCCTTTTCTAAGTCCATAGTTGTTTTAGCAGTTTCTATTTCCATATCTAAATTCTTAATATCTAAACTAATAAAATCAAATAGTTGTGATACCATTGCATGATTTATTTCTTTTTCATAAAATTCTTTCGCAGACTTTGATATATTAAATAATCCTTTCTTTTCTAAATCAATATCTTTAAACATTTTTCTTAGATATTCATACATTATAAGTATTTGATAATCATAACTATCCTGTTCTCTTCTTATGGTATCTTCTTTTTTATTTCCAAAGTCCACATACAGCATTTTTGACTTTAAACTATATGCTTTTTCTAACTGCTCATGTGTAAAATTAGCATCTAGGTTAAATGTTTTTAATGCATTTTCTAATTTCCCCATTTTATTACCTCCAAAAAGCTAAATATGAAATAAATATTAAATATATTATTGTTAATATTGTTCCATTTATTATATCTTTTGTTTTTGATTTATCTGGTACTCCGACCATCATAGCTACTAGTACGCCGCCTACTAGACCTCCTATATGAGCAGCCAAATCAATACCTTCTGCAAAGAAACCTATTATTAGATTTACAACAATTATTGGAATAATTGATCTTTTTATAGCCTCTCCTAGATATGTACGATAGTGCATACCAAAATATAGAAGTGCTCCCAGTAAACCAAATATTGCTCCTGATGCTCCAGCAGATATAGTATTATGAGTAAATGCTAGTGACATTATACTACCAAATATACCACTTAGTATAAATATTATTATATATTTTATTTTACCAAATAAATTTTCTACTTCTCTACCTATAATACATAAAGAATACATATTACATAATAAATGCATTATTCCAATATGTAAGAATATACAAGTAAATAATCTATAGTATTCACCATTTTTTACTAACACATCTAAATTAGCACCATATTTTAATAGTGTTTGACTATTAGTACTACCTCCTGATAATTCCATTAGTATAAATAGTATTATACATATAGCCATAATTATATAAGTAACTATAGGTTGTTTATATGAAAATATCTTTTCAGCAATTTTATTCCTTTTTTCATTCTTTTTATTAATATTATCAGTTACTTTAATAAAGTATTCCAAGCCATCTTCTTTTCTATTTGTCTTTTCAACAATATCTGGAAAAGCACTTACTAATTTTGGATTATTTATATCTTTTTCTTTAGTTATTAATACATCATCATTATTAAGTATTTTTTCATCTTCAATATCCGTATAAATACTAAGTACTTTTACTTTAAATGATAATGTCTTTCTTTTCACTTGTTTTACTATTTTAGATAATTTAAACTTATCAAAATCCAATTGTTCTTTATTATGAATATGATGTGATACTATTCTAACTATTTTATAATTATTATCTAGATTTTCAAGCCAAATTTCATCATTAATACCATGTATAATCATTGGTTTATAGTTTTCTTCAGTAATAAAATAATTTATTAAATTCATTACTAGTAGATCATCACTCTTAATTATTATTTCATCCATAGTAAACCTCCATATATATATTATACTAGATTTTAAAAAATAAATAAAGTCTTTTCACATGATTAATGTTTTTAAATATAATATAGAGAAAGGAGACTATTTTATGTATAACAGAAGAATGTTAAGACCAATGCCAATGAATGGAGATAGATTTGGTGGGGGATTTTTTGGACCATTTCTATTAGGGGGAATAACCGGAGGCCTTTTAGCTCCTGCCTTTTATCCTAGACCATATCCAGTACCATATAATCCTTATCCTCCATATCCTAATTATCCAGTATATTATTAAAACACCATATGGTGTTTTTATTGATATTTTTATTATATTTTGTTATAATTGTATCATGAAAAAGTTTAATATGATTGATGAAAGTTTTATTTGTGAAAATTGTGGTAAAGAAGTTACTAGGCTTGGATATACCGCTAGAGATCACTGTCCATTCTGTTTATATTCTAAACATCTAGATATTAATCCTGGTGATAGAGAAAATACCTGCAAAGGACTAATGAGACCAATTGGTATAGAGAAATTTAAAAACAGCTATAAGATTATTTATAGCTGCGATAAATGTCATGAGTTACATAAAAATATTATGGCTAATGATGATAACTTTGATTTAATTATTTCATTATCCAAAAACATTTAAAATAATTTTGGTAATAAATCTAATATAAATACAAATACAAATAAGATTACTATGATAAGAAGTGCTATTTTAAATTCTTTAGTAAGATTTAAATCGAACTTCTTTTTTTTAGGTTTGTTATCAGTTGTTACATAAGTTTTCTTTACATTTGTATTATTAACATTCTGATTATTAGTAGTATTTTGACTATTAGTTTCATATATGTTGTTATATTGATTCTGCATATTAACTGAATTTTGATTCATAGTATTTTGATTATTTGTAAGTGGTATACTATTAGTTGTATTAACCTGATTATTTTGAACTGTATTTACTGATTTTATATTAACATCCATAGTATCATTTATATCTATACTAGGATTACTAATTGCGGTATTTAAATTACCAGTAGCCCTATATGGTGTAACATTTTCTAATTTTTTATCATCATCATAATTCATTTAAATACCTCCTTAAGATAGAAAGGATTTAGATTAACTAAATCTTATAGATTCCAATTACCATTATTTTGATTATTCGGTACATTACCATTCATTACAAAGTTTGATCCACCCTGCACTAAATTATTGGTATAACCATTCATATTGTTTACTGGCTCCTGTGGCATTTGATTCATATTTGGCATTGTATTAGGAACACCATTTGGAACATTATTTATCATATTATTTGGCATATTGTTTGTATTTGCTTGATTCATTGGCTCTACTACTGGAGCACTAGGAATATTAACATTTGGTATTACACTTGGTCCTGCCATTTGTGGCATAGTATTTGGTATTGGTGTTGGAGTAACTCCACCCATTTGAACACCAGTAGTTGCCTCTGAAATAGAATTTTGCATTGGTTCTGGTGTAGGTACTGTCATTTGTGGTGCTACACTAGGCATAGGATTTGGTATGCTACTTTGCATACTTGGTACCTCTCTTGGTTCTGTAACAGGAGCTACACCGCTATTTATTCCATTATTTAATATTGGTGTTGGTTCAACAGGTTTTGGTATCGATACTTCTCTTGGTTCAAATTTTGGTGTCTGCTCTGAAGCTGGAATAAAGAAAGAATCATTACTATTCATATTTTGATTTACTTCAGGTGCATTATTTGTTACATTAGGATTATTTTCAAAATTATTATTCATGTTCATTCCCATTGTATTTATATTTGAATTTACACCTTGATTCATATTATTATTCATACTTTCAGGCATATTCTCCATCGTATTCATATTTTGATTTATATTCTGTGCCATATTATTTGACATATTCATATCTTGATTATTCATCATCATATTATTGTTTAACATGTTATTATTCATCATATTATCAGTATTATGGCTCATCATGTCATTAAGGTTTTGATTCATCATCATACCATTATAGCCCATATTCATATTTTGATTCATTGCATTATAATTCATATCCATACCTTGATTCATCATATTTAAATCATTAGTAGGCATACTATTATCACTTGCAGTTTCTCTTTCCTTTTTTTCTCTTAATTTCTTTTTCTTTTTAGTATCTGCGAGAAAACCAACTACTGTAATTAAAAGAATAACTAATACAATCAAAACCCACACATAATATTCTAATAAAAAATCTACTACTGTTTGCATATTTTTCCTCCCTATTTACTCTAATATAAGAATATCATAAATAACTTAAAAAATCAACAATTAATCACTATCTATAATATTTTTATCTATAAAACTTATACTCTTCGTAGATAAATCCAAAGATTCTTTATACTTTCCTCTTCTAAATAACTCTTCTGCTTTAGTAAGAGCAATATCTATTTCTTCATAACTACTACGATATCTATTCCCATAAACTATCATCTTTTCAGCCATATCAACAATCTTAATCATATCGTTTGTCTTATTATATATTTTAAATACTAAGTCTCTTGCAGTATCTACTCTTATGTTTAATATTTTTATAACAATTGGTTTCTTATCTAGTTCTTTTACTATTTCTCTTATTGCATCTTGTGCCTCAGTAAGTTCTATATAATAACTACTTGGAATTACTGGTATTTTATAATCTTTTAGACGATATTTTGACTTCTTTAATAAGTCTTCAATTGTATTTAACTGTTCTCTTGCTCTTGTTTCATCATCTTTCATGCTAGTAATTGATCTTAACTGATAATCCAAATCATCCTGTAATCTAGATAATTTTAGTGACAATCCATCTAATTCATCAACTAGTTTAGAGTAGGCAAATGTTTTCATTTTACCTTGATCCACTAGTATCTTATAATCTTTATTTATTTTTTCTAAACTCTTATTTAATAAACTAAATTTTATTATAGCTTTAAGATATGTATGTGGATCTTCATTATTTTCTTCAATATCATTTAGAATTTGCAAAAATGCATTTTTGACTTGCTTATTATTTATTTTACCTGGAAAATCCAATGTAAATGGATATGGTTGCTCTATACTTCTTGTTAGCCATCCTGACTCTTTCATTGCACCATAAAATTGTTTAGATTTCAATGGAGTTACAAATCTTGTATCAAAGCTTCTGCCACTATATCCATTTTCTAAACTGATCTTATGATACCTTACATCTTGTTCTGGATGTAAGCATTTATATGTTATGCTAGAAAATAAAGCTGTAAAAACTCCTTTCGATGTTTCTTCTGCATCAGTAATATCTTTTACCCATTTAATTTGATTACTATTTAATTCTATCTCATTTATATTTCCTATACCTTCTGCTTCAGTATATATGTCTTCTAAAAACTGAATTGGATTATTCATTATAATTTCTCCTTCTTCAAATAATTGCTTTTTTACTTGTTTAGCTACTTCTTGTATCATATTCACACAAACACTATTTCCTATTCGTTCATAAAGTTTAGCTTTAGATCCAATTTTTTTAAATTTTTCTGGGAATCCCATAAATCTATAACATTCACTTAATGTTAGCTTTCTGACATTATTTCCATCATATATCCAATATCTTCCACATGTTTCTTGAGATGCTATAGTTGGATGAATTCCATCTATTGAATATATTCTATTAGGTTGTTTATGTACTCTTGATAAATGTTCTGTACCCGGTCTAACTCCAACTGTTCTCATTTTTTTATTTCTATAACCAATAAAAATTAATCCTGACTTTTCTTGTTTTTTAGGTTGTTTTATTATAGTGTATTCTGTTGAATTAAGATATTCAAAATTTCCTGATTTATCTAAAAATCCCTTCATTGATTCTATCGGTTTCTTATCAATTTTATTAAAATCAAAAAATTTTCCTATTCTATTACCGACAATTATAATTCTTTCTCTATTTTGTGGTACATTAAAATCTTTTGCATTAAGCACTTTATATTGCACAGTATATCCTAAAGTTTGCAATGCTGATATCATTACTCTTAGAGTATTACCTTTATCATGTTTTTCCAAATTTTGAACGTTTTCTAATACAAAAACTTTTGGTTTCTTATTTTCTAGTATCCTACATATATCAAAAAATAGTGTTCCTCTAGTATCATCATAAAATCCTTTTTGTTTTCCACTTATCGAGAATGCTTGGCATGGAAATCCCGCACATAAAACATCAAAGTCTGGTATAGTACTAACATCTAATTTTGTTATATCGCAATATGGATCATCTCCAAAATTTTCCTTATACATATTACATGCATGTTCATCTATCTCTGAGCTAAACACACATTCATATCCTTCTCTTTCAAAAGCAATCCTGAAACCGCCTATACCTGCAAATAAATCTATAAATCTAATTTTTCTATCTTCCATATCTTCATTTCCTTTAGTTTACATTTCTTTTATATTTTATATCATAAAATGACATTTTTCTCAATATATACTTCTAAATATTTACAATTAATTTCTCCCAAAGAAATGATCATAAGGATAACCAGCTTTAATATATTTTTCAGTTAACTCCATCTTATACTTTTCTAACAATTCCAAATATTTTTGTTTAAAAACATTTTTACAAATCCACTCAACACCTTTACTAGAAATAACAACTTTGCCATCAACTAAAAATTTATATTGCTCAAATCCATTATCACACATTTTCTTAATTGCTTTTCTAACAGTATTTTCTTTCCTATTGAAGTAATTGCATAACTGTTTTATATCCATGTCTTCATTTCACCAATTTTTATTATGTTCTACTTTTAATAATTCTTCATATTGCCTAATTCTATCTTCAAAAAAATCCACATCAGCATCTATTAAAGATTTTTCTTTTTGAAAATATACTTGAGTTAACCATGCATATCCTTCTGCTAAAATAAAATATTTCCTACTTTTTACTTTCTCACTTCTCCATCTGCAAGTTGGATGTTTTTTTAGCATAACTTCTATAGCTTTTCTTAAATCTTTATGTGTTATTTCTTTTCCATATTTAGTAGTAACACCTAGTAATTGAAATCTCTTTAAGATTTTATTATATGATAAGAAAATACTATCTAAAACTTGCTCTGAATCCATTTTCATTTTTCATCACTCCTACTTTCTTAATTTTATTAATGCTAGTCTACGTAGCATTGATAGTTGGCAAAATTTATTTTGCTCCGAATAATGAGGCATTTTTTAATGCCCAATATTCGCCAGCGTGGTGTTTTGACACCCTTTTTGCTGTTTAGGGCAACATGCCCTAATACCCTTTTGGGCTCTCCGAGGGATACTTTTGATATAAATTTTTTCAAAATATTTTCAAAAAAGTTCAAATTTCTAAAATAAAAACTTGAACTTTTTTGCTTTACTTTTGTTTAAAAATATATTATAATATTTTTAGATTTTGGATTAAGTTAGCATTTAGTTTTATCGCTTTTGCTAGCTTTTTCTTTTTCATTTATATCATTTTTTATGAGTGAAATTCCATAACACATTTTGTATAAAATTTGTATGAATTCTTCTGCTAATTTCCTATTTTCAATAGCAATTTTCTCCAACAATTCTTCTCTTGTATATCTAGTTGTAATTACTATTGGTAACTCGTTTTCATATCTATTGTTAATAATTCTATACAACTTTTCTAAAGCCCATTTAGTTATTGTTTCACTCCCAAAATCATCGATAATTAACATATCAACATTAGAATAAAGTTCCATAATTTCTGACTCTGTCGTAACAGTTTTATTAAAAGATTCTTTTATTCTATCTGTTATAGATCTAGTCCTTTCCAATAATGCAATTTTTTTATTTCTAATAATCTCATTAGCAATACTTGCTGCTAAATGAGTGTTTTCATATCCTATACTTCCATATATAATAATTCCATCTTTAACTTTATTTTCTATACATAAATGTGTATATTTCATTAATGTTGTTATTGTTTCTTGGTTATCTTTAAATCTATCAAAAT
>ERZ773228.4614-NODE-4614-length-10198-cov-3.769989_pt1 | contig 10198 bp, 10 predicted proteins | sample MGYA00580524_ERZ773228 | MGnify/ENA primary metagenome ERZ773228 (study PRJEB29015, sample SAMEA2737768) | human gut metagenome | biome: human gut; feature: human-associated habitat; material: faeces | place: China | collected 2012 ...
TGGCGTATTTGCTGATTGATGTGGTGAACGGTTTGGCTTCGGCCATCTGCATGGGCCCGATGCGCACCATCATCCAGACCGAGACCGATGAGAAGATGGCTGGCCGTGTATTCGGCCAGGCACGGCGCAACACTAGTGTCGATGCGGCGCGTAACGCGGCCTGATGGCGATTAAGCCGAACTACCAAATTTGTGCGTACGACTCGTAGGACGTGTAGTCCGGCAAATCGTACACCAGTATCGAGAAAGGCATGGATTGGCCATTGTCCGGCCAATCCACAAATGCCATTTCTCCATAGATGATGGCACCTTGCTTATCCCGCAACACTAGGGAAACCTTGATCTGCTGTCCATCTGAAGGCTTGAAACCATCGGTCACGGCGCGGACTTCGCCATTGAAGGTCGTGCCGCCGTCGTTGTTGCGCACTTTGGAGATTCCGCTGATGGGGAAAGTGGCAGTGCCTTGTGCTTCCGTGACGTTGTGCTCATTCGGACTGAGCGCAACGAAGTCCACGGTGGCCGGTGCGGTACCTTGACCCGCTTGCCCGGCGTTATATATAGTCTGATTCGGGAACGCCATATTCAGCGTTTGCGTCTGCGAGAACACGATGGAGCCGTCTTTGGTTCGCCGGTGATGGCGACTTCTGGATACTGTACCTGCAGGGTTGTGCTGGTGTTGCGCAGGGCGAATGCGTAGCTAACGTACCCCTGTTGGCTTACAGACCAACCGGATTCCACCAGCTCCAGCGGATTGTCGACAACCGCGTCGGTGCCGCTTGTGCCGGTACTGTTATTGCCGCCAATGTGGCGGCACTGGGCTTGCGTTTTTCGGCAGTGGCATTGTCGGCAGCGTTGCCACAGCCTGTATTGACCGGGGCATTGTCGGCAACGGCCTCGCCGTCCTGCTCTTGGACGCGCCGTTCGCGAATGCGTTGCTCAATGGGATCGTCGACCAAAGTCTGGATGATGCGTGCCAGATCGCGGTCTCAGACTGCATCCCACTTACCGACGTCCAACAATTGGGGGTGCGGTTCAGTTCCGTGAAAAACACTCTTGTGCTTTGCTTCGTTTCCTGCTATGTGTGAAAACATGGATAATACGCATGCTCGCCGCTTCGATGACACGGTGCGGCGTCGGGCGGGGGAGCGCGGCGCCATCATGACGCTGCGCGACTGTCCGCGCGCCATGCGCGTTGTCGTGGACGGCATCGACCTGGATGACCGGCACCGGTTCCGCCTATGTGAGATAGGATTGGCTCCGGGCGCGGGTTTACGGGTCATGCAGCGGAGCGCTTTCGGCGGAAGGGTCGTCGCATTCGGAAACGAACGTGTCGCGGTGGACGGCGGCACCGCGCGTGCCGTCCGGGTACGGTTCGCGCGGGATGAACATGCGCAAGACGACGTTGCGTAACGCGAAGAGAACGGGAATATGCGCGAATGTTGAATCTACGGAACCTGAGGGGCGGCGACTGCTGCCGTTCGCAGAATGGCTGTTGCCGGCATCGCGCTTGTCGTGTCAACAGACCCGCGAATGACGGCATGGGCGGCGACTCCGGCAATATGGGAAACGTCGAAAATGTAAAACGCGTCGTGTTTGTAGGCAATCCGAACGTTGGCAAATCTTCCATGTTCAACGCGCTGCTCGGCGCGAGAACCCGCACGATGAACGCGCCCGGCACCACGGTGTCCATCACCTGCGGGCAATACCATTACGAAAAACCGAAAACAGCGGGAAACGCGCAAAACTGGCAGTTCGTGGACACCCCCGGCACATATTCTCTGGCGCCGATGAGTCCCGATGAGCAGGTTGCCGTCGACGCGCTGATCGGCATGTCAGGCATGCCCGTTCCCGACCTTGCCGTCGTGGTGCTGGACGCCACCGCGCTGTCCCGATCGCTGTACCTGCTGTCGATGGTGGTGGAGCTCGGGCTGCCCACCGTCGTGGCACTCACCATGAACGACCTCGCCGTCCGCAACGGCTGCGGCGTCGATGCGGAACGACTGTCCCATTTGCTGGACGGCATGCCGGTCGTCGCGATTGACGGACGTACCGGAGACGGCGGCAAGGCTTTGGCCGACGCGATCGCCGCAAGTTTCGAGGGAACGCCCGTTCCGCACGGGCTGACCGCACTGCCAACCGCAACAGCCGACGCCGACATGAAAACCGCCGACGGCCTGAGCGTCTGGGCCGAATCGCGGGCCGACGCACGACTCGACTGGACCGCCGGCATATTGCGCGGCCTCGACATGCATGCGGTCGACCACGTCACCTTGTCCGACCGCATCGACCGCGTGCTGCTGCACCCCGTGATTGGCGTCCTCGTCTTCCTTGCGGTGCTGTTCGTCGTGTTCCAGGCCACCACCACGCTCGCCAGCCCCATGCAGGATTGGATTGACGTGACCTTCCGCGGATGGTGCACAGATGGACTCGACCTGCTGCTCGGCCTGTTCGGACCATCCGTGAGCGGCGGCTGGCTGCGTTCGCTGCTGGTGGACGGTCTGCTTGACGGCGTGGTCACCGTGCTGACGTTCATTCCGGTGATGGGCATCATGTTCCTGCTGCTGTCAATCTTGGAGGATTCCGGCTACATGGCCCGCGCCGCGTTCGTGATGGACCGTGCCATGCGCGCCTTGGGATTGGACGGTCGCGCGTTCCTGCCGATCATCGTCGGCTTCGGCTGCAATCTGCCGGCTTTGGCCGCCACACGAACCCTATCCGATTCCCGGCAACGGGTGCTTACCGGCATGCTGGTGCCGTTCGCGGCATGTTCCGCGCGACTATCGGTGTTTTTGGTGCTCGCCCACGCGTTCTTCCCGAAATACGCCGGTCTCGTGGTCTTCCTCATGTACGTGGCTTCGGTCATGGTCATCCTGTTGGTCGGCGTGCTGCTGCGCCACACCATGTTCCGCGGCCTCGAACCCGAACCGTTGATGCTGGCGCTTCCCGCATACCAATGCCCGCGCGCGTTGCAGCTGGCACGTTCGGTGCTGCTGCGTCTATGGGGCTTCATCCGTGGAGCCAGCGTGATCATCATTTCAATGATCACGGCGCTGTGGCTGCTGCAGGGCATTCCGGTAACCGCCAACGCAGGCGGTTTCGCTCATGTCGACGACGTGCATGATTCCGCGTATGGCGTGCTCGCCGACGCGGTCGCTCCCGTGTTCGCGCCGGCCGGTTTCGACGACTGGCATGCCTCGGCCGCGCTGATCACGGGATTCGTGGCCAAAGAGGTCGTGGTCGGTTCGATGTCGCAGTCATACCATGCGGACGAACCGGATGATGCGACGTCCCAACAAGCCGGGGAGGGAACGCTGGGACAGAAGCTGCGCGCCTCGTTCGACCAGTCATCGCACGGCCACGGCAAGGCGGCGGCCATCGCCTTCCTGCTGTTCGCGCTCGCCTACACGCCATGTCTTGCGACGGTCGCCGAAATGCGACGGCAGTTCGGCACGAAAGTCGCGGCGCGATCCGTCCTGCTGAGCTTGGCCGTGGCATACGTCATCGCCATCATCGCCTTCCAAACATTGCGGTTGATATGGTGAGCGGTATGGAACGGTCCGGCGCTTCCGCGCACGGATGGCGGCGCACGCCACGTACGGCTGATACATACGACGACGGCCGGAACGATATCGTCGCACGCATCGCCGGCGACATCGCCGCAGGATTGACGGTGCGGCAAATCGCCGACAAACGGCATCTGCCGGTCGATTTCGTGGACATGGCTGTCGAACGAGCGGACAAACGGGGGCTGCTGGCCGTGATGGACATGCGGCACGCCTGCGGAGAGACGATATGCCAACCCGATCCTGCGTCATTGGTGTGCGCAGGATGCCCATTCAGGATATTCCCATCTTCAAACCCGTACAATAGGCAAGGTTAACAAGACGAAGAACGATGACAGCTATCGGTTCGCAAGGGGTGACACGTATGGATTATCAGTACCAGACCACTGAACAGCCTTCCAGCCCCCGCAAGGCATGGCCGATCGTCCTTGCCGTGGTCGTGGCCCTCATCGTGGCATGCGGTGCCGGCGTGTGCGTTTACCGCAACAAGCAGCAGGAAGCATTGGCCACATGCCGGCAATCGCTCGCGGAATTCAGCTCGGCCCGCAAAGCCGTGCTCGACACTTCCGAAAACGGCAGCGAACTGCAGAAGCTGATTCGAGGCGCGCTCGGCGTGAACGACATCATCGACGCGTTCGCGGACGCGGCCACCAGCGCCGAGAACACAGTCGATACGGAAGGCTGCAAGGCGGAAGCCACCATCACGCAGCTCAATCTCGTAGCCAAAACGTTGGACAGCGCCACCGATTCCCTGAACGCCAGTCTGAAAAGCATCCAAGAGAAAAACGCCGAAACCGCGTTGCAGGATCCGAAGGCCGATTCGGATGGCGCGGCAGCTGGACAATCGTCCAATAACCCATCCGGGCAATCGAACGGAGCCTCTTCGAACAGCACTTCTTCGAACGGCACCTCCGACACGAAATCGTTGGATGAATCCAAAAAGGAACTGCAACAGTCGATCGACGAGGCAGACAAACTGGTCGACAAACTCAGCAAGGACGATTCCCTGACCCTGACCGGGCGCAAACTGCTGTCCGCGCTGTCCAAGGCCGCGGACTCCGGACAGAAGCTCGTCGAAAGCAGCAACATCAAGGATTCCAAGTATTACAAGGCGGCCAAGGTCACGCTTGACGAAGCCATTGACATGGCTGACAACTGGGTGAACAGCCAGGCGGCCAAAGCGCAGTAGCATGCTCCCGCGTGTTGCTTCCGCAGCCACGTCTAAAGTTTCCTTCGGAAAGCATGACGTGAATACGACGTCGGATGTGTGGAAGCGTGTAAGGGGGGGGCGGATGGCAGACGCGGGGCAGGAATCATCGGAAGGCATTAGCGTATCGAAGCCGGTCGCCCGCGTGATGATGCTGGTCAACGCGGCGGTATGGGGGTCCGGCTACACCATGCTCAAGCATGTGCAGGAGAACATGCCGACACAGTGGATGATGTTCTTCCGCATGGCTTCGGCGGTACTGCTTATGGCCATCGTGTTTTTCCCACGTCTTCGCAGGATTCGCCTGCGCCGCTATATCGTTCCCGGTCTGATACTCGCGTTGACTTACTGGCTGGGATTCATCTTCCAGCTCAAAGGACTTGAAACCACGTCTCCCGGACGCAACAGCTTCTTCACCGACACCTATTGCGTGATGGTGCCGTTCGTGGTGTGGGCGTTCACGCGCAAACGCCCCAGCTGGCAGCATCTGGTGGCCGCGTTCGTCTGCGCGTTCGGCATTGGTCTGGTGTCGCTGAGCGGCGGCGGTGGCGCGGAACTCATGCATATGAGCTTCGGTGACGCCATGACTATCATCGGCGCGTTTTTCTTCGCGTTGAATCTGGTTTTGGTTGGTTTCATTGGCAAGGATTTCGACGCGATCGCGCTGATGCTTGCCGAATTCGTGTGGTGCGCCCTGCTGTTCGGTGCTGGCGCGGTGCTTACCGAAGGCGGACCGTCCATGGCTTGGGCGCGGTGGGACATCGTGCTGTGCATCGCCTACCTGGTGATCGGCTCCACGGTGATCGCCCAAGTGTTTCAAACCATCGCCATACAGAATCTGCCCACTTCCGAGGCGTCCGTGATCTTAAGCACGGAATGCATCTTCGCCATGCTGGTATCCGTGATTTTCACCGGCGAAACGCTGACCGTGCCGTCGTTATGCGGTTTCGCGCTGATTTTCGGTGCGATTCTGCTGTCCGAAATCCAACTGCCCTCCGCAAAACGACAGCGTGGCACAACGGAAGGCGATTAGAAGAACAGCGCCGCGATTCCCGCCGCGAAGCACATGAGCAGCACGGACGTGAGGAAGCTCGCCAGGAACGCTTTCTGTCCCTTCTTCGCGATGGCGCTGAAATTCACATTGATGCCGAGCGCCGCCATGGCCATGCCGAGCACGATGTAGGCGAAGTCCACCAGATTCGGTGCGATGGCACCGATGAACGGCACGAACGTGCCGATGATGGAAGCGCCGATGAAACCGAGCATGAACCACGGGAACGACACTTTGCGTTTGCCGTCGGCCGGCATTTCGGAATGGTTTTTATCCCACCAAACGGCGATGATGATGGCCGCGAACACCAGCATCAGCACGCGGGAAAGCTTCATGATGGTGGCGATGCCCACCGCGCCGAACGCGTCGCCGGCGGCCACGGCATGGGCGATTTCGTGCAGGGACGCGCCAGCGGTGATGCCCAACTGCGTCTTGCTCAGGCCCGTCAACGGCCCAAGGGCGATTTCCAGCAATGCGAAGATGGTGCCCATGATGGCGATGATGGCCACGGCCATCACCTCATTGTTGGCCTTCTCATCCTCTTTTTCCGGCGGCACCTTGATGGAGCCGGACAATCCCATGACGGCTGCCGCGCCACAGATGCCCGCCACTAGAATGGCGAGCTGCGGATCGACGCCAAGCTTGCGTGCGATGTTGTAGCACACCACGATGGTGAGCGTCACCACCACTGCCGCGATCGGCAGACACTTGATACCCTGCGTGAACAGCACCGTCAGATTGAGCTTGAAACCAAGCAGGATGATGCCCAGGCGAAGCAGCTTGTTCGAAATGAGCCCGGCCGCATCCTTCACACCGGCCTTATGTTCGGCGGAACGGTTCGAATACCATTTGCGGATCGGGAACTGCGCGACCATGCCGATGAGCAGAGCGATGATCAACGCGCCGAACAGGCTGAATCCCGGAAACTGCTTGAGCCACGAAGCCACCAGAGAGGCCGCCAACGTGACGATGCCAATGAACGCCATTTCCTTGGTGGCTATGCGAGTCCACCATTTCTTGCAAAAATCAATCACGAGCGTCAAGTGTTCCGGTTCATGCGGACAAGCCGGCCGGATGGGGAGACACGCGCGGGAATCCATATTTTGCAACATATCTCGAACGGGTTTGAGGTCTGTTTGCTTCAAGTCGGGTTTAAGTTGGTACGCTGGAGATGCAAGCCAAAAACACAGGCAGAATCAAGGAGGGTCAAGATGCAATTCGAAGCCTCGCGACTGGAAGGACTGGAACACCGCACCGACGCGCAGTCCGCACCGGAAGTGTTCTTCACGCCGATCATCACACCGGAAAGCCTCGTCGCCGCCTACCATGCGCTCGGACGCAAGCCGGAAGGCAAAACGGCCATCAAAGTCCATTCCGGCGAATCGGAAAAATCCAATAATCTCAATCCTTCGCTCGTCAAGGACCTCGTGCAGGAGATCGGCGGCACGCTCGTGGAATGCGCTACCGCATACGACGGCAATCGTGAAACCCCCGAAAAAAGCCTTGCCACGTTCAAAAAGCACGGATACGCCGATCTTGCGCCAATCCAGATCATGGACATGGGCGGCGAAATCGAGATCCCGGTGGCCAAGCACCGCCACATCGCCTACGACATCGTCGGCAAGCATATCGACGACTACGATTCCATTTTCGTGCTGTCGCATTTCAAAGGCCATCCGATGGGAGGCTTCGGCGGCGCGCTCAAGAACGTGTCCATCGGCATAGCCTCGTCGAACGGCAAACGCTGGATCCATTCCGCCGGCGTCACCAAGGACAAGTGGGTGGAAACTCCTCAGGATGCATTCCTCGAATCGATGGCCGAAGCCGATGAGGCCGTGATCAGCCACATGCATGGCAAGATGATGTATCTGAACGTCATGAACCGCCTGTCGGTGGATTGCGACTGCCTGCCCTCCCCGACGGAACCGGACATGCATGACATCGGCGTGCTGTCCTCGCTCGACCCGGTGGCGCTCGACCAGGCATGCGTCGACCTCATCCACACCGCCCCCGACGGAGCGTCCGTCACCGAACGCATCGCCTCGCTCCACGGCGAACACATCCTCGAATACGCCGAGGAACTTGGCATCGGTTCGCGCGCGTACTGTCTGACCGTACTCGACTGACGGCGAACGCAATGGTCACGAAACCCGCGAAGCCTACGGAAGCCAGCATCGCAATCGCACGTATCGAAACGTTGCTTGCCGAACGCGATTGTGTGTTCGTCGCAATCGACGGGCCATGCACGTCTGGCAAAACCACGTTTGCCGCGATGCTCAACAGGCGTTTCGGCGGCAACGTGCTGCACATGGACGATTTCTTCCTCCGTCCCGAACAGCGCACGCCGGAACGTTTCGCCGAACCCGGCGGCAACGTGGACCGTGAACGGTTCGAAACGGAAGTGTTGGCACCGCTCGCCGCCGGACAAGCCGCGCAATACCGGCCATGGGATTGCCATACAGGCGATTTCGCCGTCGCGTACGCCGTCGAACCGGCCCAGCTGACCATTGTGGAAGGCAGCTACAGCATGCACCCCGCCTTGCGGGGGTATTACGATTGCATGATCTGTCTTGCGGTCGATCCTGCCGAACAGTTGCGTCGGCTCGAACGACGCAATCCACGCATGTTGCAACGATTCGTCGACGAGTGGATTCCGCTGGAAAACCGCTATTTCGAAGCGACCAATATCCAAGCCGTCGCCGATTTGCTGGTCGACACCGCGCTGCCGGACGGTGGGTCGGTCGTCGAGCCGGTATGACGTATACGCATATCCGAAGAGAAGGAAACATTAAGGAGAAAACAAATGTCTGATTCCGCAACCATGCCCGCGGCCGCCCTGCGCCGCACCGACCTGCCGAAACTGAGTCTCGGCACCAAGACAGCAGCCACCCTGCTCGCCATCGTCGCAGCGGTCGTGCTGCCGCAACTGTTCCACGTCATCGGCGCCGTCTCCGGACAGGGCACCATGCTGGGCGTCGCGTTCCTGCCGATGCATCTGCCGATCATCTTCGTCGGCCTGATCGCGGGCCCCGCCGTCGGCGCGATCGCCGGCGCCGCCATCGGCAACCACAACAACCACTCGACCTCGTCCCGCGTCCTCGGCGGCCTTGCCGGCGGCGCGATCGGCGGTCTTGCAGGCGACGCCGTCGGCGGCTCCGGCACGACCTATGTCGACGGCGTGCAGCTCGTCTACCGCTCCTCCGACGGGCAGGTCTACCAGTCTTCGCAGGTCGGCCGCATCTGCGAATACAAGCTCGGCTCCGCCATCATGGCCTCGTCTCGCAGCGGCGAGACCCGCATCCAGCCGAACAACCCGTACGGCTGCGGCAAGCGCTGATCCGGGTTTCCTGAAGGAAGTTTCATCGTCAATAACCCCTGTCTGAAGACAGAGGCTTGAAAGAGCCTTTATTGACTAGCCTCAGCGCCCCTCTTTCGAGAGGCGCTACGTTGGTTGGGAATGTATAGGCACCGTGGGATGTACATCCTAGTTCCACGCTCTGCGGCCTGTGATTAAAAGCTCTGAGAGGTAGGAGCGGTGTTGCAGGCACCAAACCCCTTCCAACATTGGCGAAGGATGTCAACCCGGCCTTCGGGCCGTGTAGGCGGAACCTGCGGGTATCCGCAAAGGAGATGCTTTGAAAGTATTTGTTTTGAACATGCGCGGCCGGCCCTTGATGCCGTGCTCGCCTGCAAGGGCAAGGCATCTGCTCAAGGCAGGCAAGGCCGTGGTGAGGCGTCGAACGCCGTTCACGATTCAACTTCGAATCGCCACCGGTGAAACGAAGCAGAGCGTGACGCTGGGCGTTGACGCCGGCGCAAAGCATGTCGGCCTTTCCGCTACGACGGAAAAGGAAGAGGTCTTTGCGTCCGAAGTCGAACTTCGACAGGACATCACGGGGCTTCTGGCTGCTCGGCTCTCACTGCGTCGTGATCGACGTCATCGCAAGACGCGCTACCGTGCGCCGCGCTTTTTGAACCGTGTCCGATCGAAACACAAGGGATGGCTTGCACCGTCCGTTGAAAACCGCATTCAGGCGCACATGTCGCGCATCGATGCGGTCTGCAGACTGCTTCCCGTCACCAAGATCGTGATTGAGACGGCATCGTTCGACATTCAGAAGATCAAGGATCCGTCTGTTGAAGGCACGGACTATCAGCAGGGCGATCAGCTCGGCTTTTGGAACGTGCGTGAATACGTTCTCTTTAGAGACGGTCACGTTTGCCAACACTGTCACGGTCATGCGAAGGACAAGATCCTCAACGTACACCACCTCGAAAGCCGCCAAACCGGCGGCGATGCGCCCAACAACCTGATTACGCTCTGCGAGACCTGCCACAAGGCCTGTCACGCAGGGAAGATCAAGTTGAAGGTCAAGCG
>ERZ773228.4620-NODE-4620-length-10181-cov-8.508493_pt1 | contig 10181 bp, 16 predicted proteins | sample MGYA00580524_ERZ773228 | MGnify/ENA primary metagenome ERZ773228 (study PRJEB29015, sample SAMEA2737768) | human gut metagenome | biome: human gut; feature: human-associated habitat; material: faeces | place: China | collected 2012 ...
ACATATTCATTTTGCATTTTCTGCAATCTGACAAGTCCTTTTTTGAACTCAAGGTCATCGCCATTCATGCAGACATCGAATATTTTCTCATAATCAACAATATGGGTCTTGATGAACTCTGCCTCCGCTGCCGTCCTGCTCTCATTGATGAACATTCCCTTGACTGCCTCTTTTATCATTTCGCAATGTGTCTTTTCCTCCTCCGTCTGTGGAGGTGTGCTTGCAATCAAACGGTCATAGGCGTTGTCAATCGCTCCTGCAATCAATTCTCTCCAACCTTTGCCCTTTTCCCCGATTAACTGGTTTTCAATGTCCTCGAATCGGTTTCCGTGTCCTGCTGCCACGATGCGGATGTCCTTTTTGCCCTTTGCTGCAATCAGAATCAAATCGTCATCGTATGCCTCCATGTAATAATCAAATTTCGCATCGAAATTCTCTCTCGGATTGATGATGATTTCCGGCTGACTGCTGCCCTCCGTCTTGATACTCACTCCGATGTATTTCGCATCCTTGATTTTCGCATTGATAAATTCTGCCTTTAATGTACTTTTGTTCATGCTGCTCCTCCATTCACTAATCTGTTGAGTAACTGTTCATACATGGTCTTGTATGTGTCTCTTTCTGTCTGTAATCTGATTGTCTCCTCTGATGATGCCGTGATTTCCGGCTTTTCATTTTCCTTTTCTTTCAACGCCTCCTGCATCGCTTGAATCTTCTTGCGATAAAGGTCAATTTCCTCCTGCTGTTCTTTGATTGTCTCGTTGTATTTCTTCGAGGTTTTCATGTTGCCGTCAAGCTGCAAGGAAATCATGAGAGCGATGTCGATGTTCTCCATCTCTTTGTCTGAACACTCTCCGATATACGTTCCGATGCGTTCTGTCGATACCGAATAGACCTGCTCACATAAAACGGTGCTTGGTCTGCCTGTCGACCTCACTGTCACATGTGTCGGGAGGTCTGTTTTCGGCTGCGTGGTCATATATACAACCTCAACGACATTGCTGTTCTCATTGTTCTTGTCATTGCTTACAACGACCGCCGGACGGTCGGAGTGCTGTTCGCTCCCGCTATACGACACCCCCCCTCTGCTGATATAGAACATTTCGCCTCTTTTGATGTTATTCATGTCTTTTCCTCCAATTCTTCAAACTGTATTTGATGATATATGCAAGCTGCATCAAATACGGGTGTCTCTGTTTATAACTCATTCTGTCTCCTCTATGCCACGCCTAAACCGATAACACACCAACCGTCTGACAGTCCGCTGCATGTGATGTCATCGTCTTTGCAGGTGATTCTCATGTCTGCCGTCTCTCCGGTCGCTTTACCTGCTACAAATACTACTAATTTGACGACATTTCCGACCTTGAATCCGTCGTCTTTTGTTATCATGTACGGTTTCCTATATTCTCCCGTGTATTCCTCGAATTTGTCCTGTGACACTCTGATTGTCTTTATTTCCTCCGGTGCTGTTGATGGGAGTTTCTGCATCTTCTCCTCCTGTTCCATCTCACGGAGTTTTTTCTTTGTCTCACGGTCGATTGCATCCTGTTCCTCTGAATACCTCTGTTCGTCGGTCTTGTATGCCTCTGCACGGTTCTTGTACTGGTCGCATGAGGTACATGTTCCGGTCTTAACATTGCAAGTCTCATATTCGGTGCAGGAATAACAGAGAGATGTGATTCCATCCGGATGAGGTGTCTCATAATCGTCGCCCGCTCTTGCCTCCGGAGGATTCATGCCGTTTTCTTCCGTGTCGGATTCTGACACCTGCTGCCCTGCTGCTTTCGCCTCTTTCATGTCTTTCACTTCTTTGTGTGTCAGTTCTCCGGTCTCTTGAAATTTCCCCAGTGTCTCACGCTGTTCATCCTCCGTCATTCCGCTCAATTCATAAGCTGCGGAGAATGTGAGGCGTTCTTTCTTGAGTTCCTCTTTCCATTCCGGAATCAGATTGTTATTGATTGCCTCAATCTGTGCAATCTTTGTTTTGCTCACATGCAGCATTGAGGAAATCACATCCCTCAATCGTCCGGATTGCAGGTCATATCCCTTGATTTTCTTTCCTGCTGCTTTCATACGCTCAAGAGATGCCTTGAGGCGTGTTTCCTCCTCAATCATGTCGGAAATGGTCTTTGAACGGTATGAGTTGGCGATGATGATTTCAACCTGCTCCTCGTCATCGTCCTGTGGTGTGGTCAATTTACTGGTTGCAAGTTCAAAATCTTTATATCCCTTTGATACAAGGTACTTGAGAGCCTCCCACCGTCTTTCACCTGCGACGATTCTGTATTCACCTTTTTCGCACGGTGCATATACAAGTTCGAGGTTCTGTTTCAAGCCGGACAGGAGGATGTCTCCTGCCAGTTCTTCGATGTCTGCAACACTATAAAAATTCATGTCGTTGCGGTACATCTTAAAAATCGAAATGTCCTTTGTGCGGAATCTCGCTCTCGGAGATTCGTCAATCCCTGCTTTGCTGTTCTTGTTGAGTGCGTCTTTCACGCTGAATCCTGCTGCCATCTGTTCACCCTCCTGTCATTACTCTGTGAGTTTCTGTTTCTTTGTCTCTGTACGCTCGACGTTGATTTCACCCTTTGCATTCTGTGAAATTGATGCTTTGACCCCCCCTCGGAGGTTCAATGTGACCTTTGCAAGTCCTCCGGTGTAAATCTCCTCGACTGCTGCCTTTAAGATGTTCACGATGCCCTCACCGCATCTCTTGTCCGGTGCTGCATTCTCTCCAAACAAGGCAGATACATTCATCATGGCTTTTTCTTTTCTCTGTTTCTCTTTCTGATACTCGACCGCCTCTGTGCAGTTACATGTCATTGTTGCCTGTTCCTCTGCCTGTGGTTGCGTCAGTTCTTCGTCTGCCTCAATCTGCGTCATTTGACCGCAGAATCTGCATTTTGCTGTTTTCACGATGTTTCCCATGTGTTTTCCTCCTTTTCCGGTCTTATGCGACCTCATGCAAAATAATTTTTCTGAATATGCTCTCGAATATTGGAACGGCGATGCTGTTTCCTACTTGGTCATATAATGCTTTGTAATATTTTCCGTTTCTTTCCTGCACTGCTTTCGCCCTGTCGAAATCCTCGTCCGTGTAACCCATCAATCGCCAACATTCACGCTCGGTCAAATAACGATAGCGTCCATCGCCTCGGTCGATGACCTGCGCAGGTGTCCGGTCTTGTCTCGTTGTGATGGTATATGCACAATCTTTGATAACCGTTGCCCTGCGGATGCCTTTTTCTCCGATACATGCAAGTACAGACGGTTGTGTCACATCGTAAACATCCGGAACACTTGCATCATCCTCAAGAAACTCCTGCAAGTTTCGCATCGGTGTTCTTATAAGGTCATCAAACTCAAATCTTTCTCCATTCAGAACAGAAACCGTGAACACTCGCTCTCTTGCCTGTGGCAATCCGAACTCTCTCGCATCCAGTACCTCAAAATTGTTCGTATATCCCAACCGCTCCATTTCAACCATGTATCTGTCAAAATTCGGTCTCATGTACTTTGATTTCACATTCTTCACGTTTTCCCATATCACATAACGAGGTCTCCATTCGCCCATATTCTCAATGATGTGTATTGTCTCCCACATGAGAGAGGAACGTGTTCCGCTCCCCTCGTCTGAACCTTTGCCTCGGTTGATTCTGCCCTCTCCTGTCGCTTTTCCTTGATGTCCTGCAATGCTCATGTCTTGGCAAGGTGAGCCATGAATCAGAATGTCCGGTTTTAGATTCCATCCGACAACCGTTTGTGTTTTATATGCCAATTCCTCACGGAACATCGAATTGTACGAACGCACCGCCTTTTCATTGATTTCCACATAGTCGATTGCTTTCGTTGGAATGTTCAAATTTCTCAAGGCACATCGAGGCGACCCAATCCCTCCGAATAACTCAAGGATTTGTATTGTCTCGTTTTCCATGCCTTACCCCTCCATTTCCTTGAGTAACTCATGCACAACACATCTGTAATCTTGAGACACGATTCCACGCTTTGAGAATTTCGGGAGTGGTATCATTGCCGTTGTTGATTTCTCCGCAACAATGGAACGGCGAACCGGAGTGACAAACATATCAAATCCGGAATCTGCTTTCAACCACTCCTCAACCTCAAGAGAGGTTTTATTTTTCTGTCGCATGGTCATGAGTGCCTTTATTCTCAAATCCGGATTGATGTCTCTCAAATCCTCAATCTGCTCCTCAAGGTTCTGCAATGCCTCGATTTCATATCCTCCAACTTTTACGGGTGCAATGATTAACTCTGCCGATATAAGGATATTGATGACCACCATGTCAAGCAGTCGACCGCAATCACAAATACAATAATCGTATGCGTCCGCTACCTCCTCCAACGCCTCACGCAATCGTGTAACTTGATTGTCCTCCTCTTTGAGTAGCAAATTCATGTCCGTTTTCATGAGATAGCCATTCGCCGGAATGATGTCAACGTGTGAATACTCTGTCGGTCGAATCAAGTCGCCTGTTTTATATGTACCTCCGACGCACTCATGTTTCTCAAGCAATTCACTCATGCCGATTCCACCCGGTTCGTACACTCCGAATGTCTTTGATGTATCGCCCTGCGGGTCTCCGTCTAACACAAGCACTCTCTTTCCCTGCTCCTCGCCTAACATATAGGCGATTGAATCGGATGTCGTCGTTTTCCCGATTCCTCCCTTTGGTGACATTACTGCAATAATTCTCATGTTTTTCCTCCTGTTATCCTGTTATATTTTTTAGTCCATAAATTCGGACGCTATATCGACCGCAACTGCTGCCACGAATAAAATCACCGCAAGAAATACCATCGCAAGCATGACAACCGTTGCAATACCTAACGCAATCAATACTTTCATCGCTTTTCTCCTCTATTCTTGATTTTCCCGTCCTTGAGGATGCTGTTGTTCGGGATGCTCATTGTTATATTTCTTAATGCCTCTCTGTTTTCCAATGGTATGACAATTTCAATATCTCCCATTTTGTGATTCATCAATTTGCAGTATTCCTCAATAACCTTAACCGCCTCCTCCGCTGAATAGCAGGTTGCGACGAAATGTCCTGCTGCTGCCATGTCTGCAAGGAACTCTTTTTGTGTGTCTTGCTGCCTGTTGTTGCCGTATTTCATTTCGATAAACAATCCGCAGTAAATCCCTTTCGGATATGGGAGGCACAAATCAGAAACGCCCGCTTTGACACCCATTTGTTTGAATTTGACTGCCTCCTGCTTGTTTCTGCTGCCTCCGTTTGGCACATGGAACAACCACTTTAATTCCGGATAACGGTTCATGTTCCACCCCGCCCATGACACGACGTTGATTTGCTCCGTGTCCTCACTTCTCTTTGCATATCTCATGTTCATTCGCTTTCGCCTCCTCTTTGCACATGTCATAATATTCGCAGAACAGACATGCATGTTTGCAGTCCTTGACCTTGAGCATGTGTCTGATTCTTTCAATGATTTCTCCTGCCCTCACCTGTCCTGCTCCTCCATTTCTAAAACCATATAGGCATGAATAAAAATGGTTTTCTTTTTCTTGCCGAACTCGTCACGCCCTCCGGACTGCTCCTGCATCCCTGCGATGCTTTTCTTTGCCTCCCACCATCGGCGGGTCTTTCCCTCTCTCGGAATCGGCTTGAAATACACCTTGACCGTGCTTTTCGTGATTGCAAACTGTTCTTTGCTGATTTGCAGGATGTCATCGAATCCCGCTGCCTTGACTGCTGCCTCGGCTTTTCTGAAATACCTGTCTTTTGATTCCGGTCGCCAGTCAAAACTCATTTCCCGACCACCTCCTCAATCTCTTTCATTCTCTGCATGATTGCACTGTTGTATGAATAGACATACACGCCATTGCTCCACAAATGTTCCCTCGCACCCTTTTCACCGTAGTTGTACGCTGCAAGTGCATCCTGCACCGTGCCGTATTTCTTGAGCAGGTACGACAGGAAATCAATCCCGACCCTCACGTTTTGATACGGGTTCATGAGGTCAGTGCAGCTTAACCGTTTCATCCGGTCAGTGTGCCATTTCTCATATATCTGCATATATCCCTTTGACTGCCCGCCGTCTCCGACCTTGTCAAATTCATATCCGGATTCACGCTCGATGATTGCCAGTACAAGAGCATAGGGAACGTCATTTTGCTTGCATAGACATCTTGTGTATATCTGCATTTTCTCCGGAAAATAGCCTTTATCCGCATACTGTTCCGGCAACTCATAAAGCACGAATCCCTCAAGGTCATCACTTCCCCAGTCCTCGGACATACCGTCAAAAACCTTGTATTTGCTTTCTGTCTCCTCTGCTGTCTGCACGATTGTTTCCGGATTCTGCACCACTTCCGCATGTGTCGTCTCCGGCTGCTCCTCCTCGGTCTGCTCCGGTTCTTTGATATTCACTATCATCAAGCACAACACCGTCATCAATACCGTAATCATTGTCAAATGGAACGCATCACGTCGTCCTGCATGTCTTGCCCGTCTTTTCCGTCTTTTCACTTTGTAGCCTCCTTTTCCTCATTCGTGCATGTATGTAAAACATGCAGTTAAAATCGTTGTAGTACACATTTGCGTTCGTGAAATCCATGTCCGGATACCACTTTTTTAATATCTCCGGTATTGAATCCCTGTCTTTGACCATACCATCAACAAATGACCCTATTTTTTTATAGCTGCCTCCTGCTGCCGGACGTTTGGAGTGTACGACCTTGATTCGTGGGTCTCTCAATCCCTGTGAACTGTTCCATCTCTTTTCCGACGGAACACGGTTCTTTTCTTCGACGATGTAATTCGCCATACCGGACAGACCGTTTTCGTCCGTCTGCAACCTGCGAACCTCATTCCTGCTTGACTGTTTCCAACAGGATTCAACCGTCTCCATGTCTAACGCACCATCCATGACAATGTGATGATGCCATCTGATTTCCGCATCCGGATTGTATGCGGTCACATAGACATATTTTGCGTTCGGGAGACCTCTCTTTTTCCTCTGATAGTTGATGCGTCGGATGTACTTTTGCACATTCTTGATTGCTGCATCGACATCACCGTCCGGCGGGAGGTGTGCGTCATCATAGGTCAATGTCATCCAAATATCACGGTCACTGAAATTCTCGTTGATTAACCTCTCAACGTATTTCCTTGCGTTCTTGTCATTCAGATTCTTTTGAGCCTTGTTGTTGTCTTTCTTAATTGTCCTCCCCTCCGGAGGTACTTCATCCATACTCCGGAACTGTGGATATATCTCAATTTCAAACTGGTCTCCTGCTGTTATCTCTTTGAGTGCATATATCACTTTCTTTCGATGTTGGAACAGGTTCTCAATGAACCATTCATGCATATCCTCCATCGCTTTGTTATATGCTGCCTCATAATCATACGGGATAAACTGCATCCCTCTTTTTCTTGCCATCTGACACAATCCTCCTGTTATGTTTTCGTAGACTTGTTAGTATCTATTACAAGGACGACAAAACCTCCGAAAACCCTTTGTTTTTCCGACCTTTACGGTCGTTTTTGAGTTGCTTTTTCGTGTCAGATTTGATATAATATTCTTAGTTTGAAACATATCAATCGACACCGATTGACACACGGATGACCGTTCGCAGCGGTCATCCGTTTTTTGTCTTTATGCTGCTTTTTCTTTCTTTGAGACGCTCACGGTGATTTTCACCTGCTCACGTTCAGAAATGATTCTCGCTAATGTCTCATAAAATTTCTTGATGTTCTGTTCACTCACCTGCTGCACCTCCAATCTATTAAAAAGGCTCTTGCCTGTTGTTTTCGTGTTCGGTTAGGCGGTCGTTGCAACCGCCTCTTTCTGTTCCCATCTGCGACGCTCCTCGACTTTTCCTGCTGCCTTGCCCTCTGCGTATGCAGACATGACCATGATTGCCATTGATTTTCCCTCAAGGTCAGAAATATTCATGAATCTTTCTGCCATGTTCTCGATTGCCGTCTTTTTCTCGTTTCTCGTCATGATTCAACACCTCCTCTGTTGATAGTGTTTTATGTGATTTCCTGCACTGGTGGTTCTCTCGGTCTCTGCATCCCGTCCACCTGCTTTCCGGCTATGTCTACCGTGTTATGACTTTTCACCTTAAAAAATCATTGAAAACCTGTTGACCAACCGTGAACCTTTTAGCAAGTCCACCCGCTGCCATGTTTCCCACGGTATCGCTGACGCTGTCTCTCGGCTTGCCATCGTCAGAGCGTCGGTCGCCATCCGGACGCTGACGGGGCGACTGTTGCCCCGTTTCGGCTTTAATAAAACGAATCTCTCTGCATTTCGTCGTCGACTTCTTTCGGTATCGGAATAGGTTCAAAATCATCGTTTTTTCCATCCCAATAATCAAATAATTCTTTTATGTACTGGTTCAATGTCTCTGCATTGCTCATTTCTGTTCCTCCTGCTTATATGAAAATGAATAATTTTTCATCATTGAAATTGAGAACTCTTTTTGTCTCTGTCATTTTGATTCTGTATGCCTCATTCTGCATCGTTTCGCACGGATGCAGGAATTTCTCAACATCTCCGGAGAAAATCACTGAATCCTTGTCGTCCTCAATGATTGTCACCTGTTCGATGTCAAATTTGCTCATATATCCTTTTATTACGTTCAACACTTTTTTCTGTTTTTCCATTCCTGTTCCTCCTGTTCTTCCTTGTCCTGCTGCCCCTCCTGCCATATAATAAATGTGCGACCATTCCCAAACGACAGGAGGTGAATTGCTGTGGACGATTATCAAAAGTTGTTTAACGATATTAGCAATCAGAACATCAAGGCTGCTGAACTCGAACGTCGTAAAAAAGACCGTTATCAAAACCGTTTCAATTATTACAATAGTGTTGTTGCAACCCTCGCCTTGATTCTTTCGATTATTGGTATAATCTTAGGACTAAACTGATAATTGACAAGATAATCGCTAATGTTGAGCAGATTGCGGGCATCCATTTAATGATTTTCGTTTTCATGGGTGTCTGCTGTTTCTCAAGTCTCTCCTCTGCCTCCGTTTCAAGCTGTTTCTCAAGTCTCTCCTCTGCCTCCGTTTCAAGCTGTTTCTTTGCAATCGCAACTTTCGCAACTACGTTCTGACTTCTTGAGACAATTTCAATCTCTGTCATGTTCAAATCTAATTTTTCATACACATTCAAGGTCTCTTTCATTGCCTCTTTGATTTTTGTTCTTCTGATTTCCTCCACCGTCTCACCTCCTTGTTGTTCTCTTTGCGTACATCATATTCCTATTTCAGAACTTTGTCAATACACTTTTTCCTTTTTGCGAACTTTTTTATTGATTTTTGTTTCGTTGGGTGTTATGCTTTAGAAAACAGAGGAGGTGATTCAGTATGACGCAAGGCGAACGTGTCAAAGAATTAAGAAAGACTTTATCCCTTACCCTTGAGAAATTCGGTCAACGTATAGGTGTTGGAAAGTCGACTGTATCTGATTTAGAAAACGGTCGCAGGTCTTTCTCCGAACACATGACAAAATCTATCTGCCGTGAGTTCAGCGTTGATTATATGTGGTTGACTACTGGTGAGGGAGAAATGTTCATCGACAGCGACGATGATTTCATCGAACGCATTGACCGCATCATGGCGGGTGAGGACGAGGCACGAAAAAACCTTTTCAAATTCATGCTTGAGTTGAGCGACGAGGACATCGCTGCACTTGACCGCTTAATGAAAAAGGCGATTGAGTTCACACAAAATAATAAAGAAAAAGACTGACAGCTTTTTCAACTGTCAGCCTCATGGGTGTATAGATACGCCACGAATTTATATATCCTCTTGAGGATGCGTTCGTTTTGTATCTTCCCGACTATTTCAACAATAGCCTCTTTGTAATTCAAGGGGAACACCCCCTTTCCGATTACAGTGTATCATATATTTCCATCATTGTGGAAATATCGAGGTTGATTTCCATAATCGTGGAAATCGTTCCTCCTGCTGCCGGAATCCCGCTGCAATGTGATACAATTATTTGTATTCGGATTCAAACAGGTCGGTGATTTTTACGCCTAATGCAATCGCTATCATTTCAAGCTGAAATAATGTCGGCGACACCTTACCGTTTTCGATGTTGTTTATCGTAGATTTTCCGATTCCGGATTTCTTCGATAACTCCATCAATGTGAACCCTTTTGAGGTTCTCATTTCCCA
>ERZ773228.4641-NODE-4641-length-10136-cov-3.084317_pt1 | contig 10136 bp, 8 predicted proteins | sample MGYA00580524_ERZ773228 | MGnify/ENA primary metagenome ERZ773228 (study PRJEB29015, sample SAMEA2737768) | human gut metagenome | biome: human gut; feature: human-associated habitat; material: faeces | place: China | collected 2012 ...
GTGTTGAGCTCGTTGCCGTTGTGTTGAGCTCGTTGCCGTTGTGTTGCCCTTACTCCGACCTTGTCCGCCACCGTCCGTGCCGCGTCCGTGCTCCCGCAAGGATCCCGGGATGTGCGGGGATATATCTTCGGGTGCCTTTCGCGGGCGGGGGTGCCGGGCTGGCTCCCCGGGCGTCCTCCCGGCAGGATACGTCTCCAGCTCCCTTATATCTGGTCGAGCGGCCGGCGTTTCCGGTCGCTCCGCTTCCGGAATTCGCTGGGCGTTATGCCCGTGACGCTTTTGAACTGGGCGCTCAGGTGCGCCGTGCTCGAATAGTTGAGTTTGTCGGCGATCTGGCCGAGGGACAGTTCATTGTATACCAGCAGTTCCTTGACCCGTTCGACCCGCTGTGCAATGTAATATTTTTCCAGCGTGATGCCTGTCATCTCCGAGAACAACTTGCTCAGGGCACTGTAATCGCTGTGGAATTTCTCCGACAGGTAATCCGACAGGTTCGTCCGCATGCCGTCGTCGTGGTAGTGCGCCAACTCGATCACTGCGTTGCGCAGCCGTTCGTGGGATTCGATCAGCAGCGAGCGCCTGTCGTCGATCAGTTCGAATCCCACGGCCTCCAATGCCGTATTCAGCGCTGCCTTGGCCTCCGGCGGCAGCTCCTCTTGTACGATGGCCTTGCCCAGCTCGATGTGGAGAGGCGTCAGCCCCAGCCCTTCGAGCAGCTGCCGTACGACCAGTATGCACCGGTTGCAGACCATGTTCCTGATATGTAGCGTCGTCGTAGCCATATGCTGCAATACGGGTGCTAAATTAACGAAAATTAGCCGGGATTCCATGTTTCCGCGGCTTTTTCTGCTGCCGGATCATCGCTCTTCCTCCGCGGGCAAGTACCCACCGCTGGCGCTGGCTGCCGGTGCCTTTCCCCTATTTCCTGCCGCACCCCGCCGAGCTTTCCGCCGATGCCGCCTCCGGTTTCCCTACCGCACCCTACCGCACCCTACCGCACCCTGCTGCACCCTGCTGCACCCTGCTGCACCTTCCGCCGGTGCCTTTCTCCATTTCCGGCCGTACCCAGCCGCGCCCTGTGCTCCTTTACCCGTTGCGAGCTCACCTCCTCGCTTCTGCCGCCCACTGCTTTCATCCGGCCCGGGCTCGCTATTTTTGATGAGTTCCGCCGGAAATTTACCTAAAACTGGCGATTGTGCCGTTTCCGGGGCAGGCCTACCTTTGTCCCACTCTGCAAACAGAAATTATGACGCGAATCTTACATTGCCTGACATTCATTTTCGGCGTGCTTCTGCTTTCGTGCCCGGCCAGCGCGCAGCCTGCGGCGGGCGGCAAGGTGGTGTTCGAAGTCACCGATTCGCTGCATACCCCGCTCGCCTACGCCACCATCGCGCTGAAAGCCCATGCGGACGGGAAGATGTACGCCGCGACGACAGGGCTCGACGGTAAATGCGTCTTTACGCTTCCCGCCGACATGTACGATGCCGGTATCACGTTCGTCGGGTACGAAGCGCGGCATGTGTCGGTTGCGGCCGTTGAGGCGCGCGACCAGTACCATACGGTGCGCCTCCGTACCGCCTCCGTCTCCATCCGGGACGTCGTCGTCACGGCCTCCGAATCGAAGGGGGTCACCAGCTCCTCGGTGATCGACCGCAAGGCGATGGAGCACATCCAGCCGTCGAGTTTCGCCGACCTGCTTGCACTGCTTCCGGGCGGCTCCTCCTCGTCGCCGGTGTTGTCGGCGCCCAATACGATCCATCTGCGCGAGATCGGCATTTCGAATGACGATTACGCCACTTCGTCCCTCGGTACCTCTTTCGTCATCGACGGCGCCCCCGTGCGCAACGACGCCAACATGCAGTATATTCCCGGGGGCGACCAGCTCCTCGAACGCAAGCTGTTTATAAACAAGGGTGTCGACATGCGGTCGATCTCCACCGACGAAATCCGGCATGTCGAGATCGTCCGCGGTATCCCCTCGGTCGAGTACGGCGACCTGACGAGCGGTCTGGTGAAGATCGAGCGAAAACGGGGCGGGAAGGCGCTGACCGCCCGTTTCAAGGCGGATATGGACAGTAAACTCTTCTCCGTCGGCAAGGGTTTCGAAATTCCCGACCGCGGCCTCACGGTCAATATCGGCGCCGATCTGCTCGACTCCAAGGCCGACCCGCGCAACAAACTCGAAAACTACAAGCGCATGACCGGGTCGCTGCGCATCCATAAAACCTGGGACGCTTCGCCGGATCGCACCCTCGCACTGGGTACGAACCTCGACTATACCGGGTCGTTCGACAACCGGAAAGTCGACCCCGAGAGCAACAACGGCAATCTCGACGACTTCAAATCCAAATACAACCGCTTCGCGCTGAGCGTCGGTTTCGATTACACCTCGAAGAAGGAGGGCTTCTTCCGCTCCTTCGAAGCCACCGCTTCGGTCGATTACTCGCGCGACCGCATCGAGCGCCGGAAGTTCATGCAGGTGACCCGCCCTACGGCCGTGCCCAACAGCCTCGCCCCGGGCGAACACGACGCCCAGTTCCTCGAAGCGAGCTACATTGCCGACCTGACGGTCGACGGCCAGCCCCTGAACGCCTATGCCAAGGCACTGGCCACCTTCGGGGTCAAGACCGCCGCGACCTCCAGCACCATCGTTGCGGGAGCCGACTGGGCGCTGGACAAGAACCTCGGGCGCGGGCAGGTCTACGACATGCTGCACCCCCTTTCGTCCGACGCCGCCACGCGCCCGCGGGCCTACAGCGACATTCCGGCACAGCACGACCTCGGCCTGTTCGTCGAGGACAATACGACGGTCGCCCTCGGCCGCTCGCGGCTCGAAGTGATGGCCGGCGTGCGCGCCACCACCATGCTCAACCTGTCGCGGGAATACGCCCTGCGCGGCAGGTTCTATTTCGATCCCCGTTTCAACGCGCGTTTCGCGTTCCCGGCGTTGAAGCTCGGCCGCCGTACGCTCGAAACCGCCGTTTCCGGAGGCGTCGGATGGCATACCAAGACGCCGACGATGGATCAGCTCTACCCCGCACCGCTCTACTACGATTTCCAGCAGCTCAATTATTACCACGCCAACCCGGCTTTCCGCCGCATCAACATGGTGACCTATGTCGTCGACCCGACGAACTATTCGCTCGGTGCCGCGCGCAATTTCAAATGGGAGGTGCGCGGCGACGTGACGTTGGACGGCAACCGCTTTTCGCTCACCTATTTCGAGGAGGACATGAAGTCGGGGTTCCGCACGGCGAACCGCTATGCGAGCTATACCCGCAAACAGTACGATTACAGCGGCGTGGACGACTCCCAGCTCGAAGGGCCCCCTTCGCTCGAAGGCATGCCCTACACGGTCGACACGCTGGTGCGTGCGGCGGGCGTGGTGACCAACGGCAGCCGCACCCGCAAGCGGGGCGTCGAATTCACCTTCTCCTCGCAGCGCATCGAGTCCCTGCGCACCCGGCTGACGGTCACCGGAGCCTGGTTCCGCACCGAATACGGCAACAGCGACCCGGTATACGAAAATCCCGGGACGGTCATCAACGGCAAGCCGTATGTCTACACCGGGATCTATGCTTCCGACGGCAACTACATCCGGGAGATGTGGCATACCAATTTCATGGTCGACACCGACATTCCCCGCCTGGGGCTCGGCTTCTCGTTCACGTTCCAGTGCCGGTGGCACTACCGGCAGTACAACGGCGCCAAGAGCAGCCGCCCGTTCGCCTATTTCGGCCCCGACGGGGTCGTCCGCGACTACACCGACGAATCGGCCGCCGATCCCTACCTCAAGTGGCTCGTCCGCTCCTACAACCAGGCGGCCTTCCGTTGGGAAAACATTCCTTTCTACATGACTACCAACCTGAAAGTCACCAAAAAGCTCTTCCGCGAGAAGGTGATGGTGGCCATGTTCATTACGCAGATGTTCAATTACATGCCGAGCTACAAGATCGACGGCGTGCGCGTACGCCGCCATGCATCCCCTTATTTCGGAATGGAAGTTAATTTCAGGCTATGACGCTATGAAGAAGATATTGTTCACCCTGCTCCCGTGCTGTGCCGTGCTCTGTTCCTGTGTGGAAAAGAATACGGAGGCCCTGTTCACCGAAGCGACGCTTACGGCCGTCCTGCCCGATTCCCTCCAGATGGTGCGCTTCCAGGCTACGGCGGTGTTCACCAACGCCAATACCAGGCGTTCGGTCTCCTCGTCCGATTTCCGCGACGGGGTGCTCGCGATCCGGTTGCAGAAAGGGATCTATTCGATAAAGATCGGCAGCGGCAGCACTGTCGAATACATTGTCAAATCCACCGGCGAATCGCACATGCGGCAGGTGACGGCCGATGCGCGGGCGGCGTTGCTCCGCGATGCGGAATCCGTCTCAGTCGATTTGCTCTGGTATGAAAACGCGGTGTCCGGGAGCGCCGGTGCCGACCGATGATGGGAATTCTGCGCACCATACTGTTCGCTGCAACGGGGCTTGCAGCCACCGGCGCAGCCTTTGCGCAGCAGACCGATTCGGCCTCGCTGTTCCGCACCCAGCGCGAACATGCGTCGCCCGTCGCGGCGCTCGCGGCTACGGCCTATGCGACTCCGGCGCTCCGCAGCGAAGCCTTCGCCGGTTCCCTCTCCGAAATTTCGGTCGGCTACGAAATGCGGCGCGAGGAGAAAGCCCTCGAACAGCAAAAGGGCGACGGCGGCGATTTCGGCCGCTTCTCGGCCGGGAGCTACAAACATATCTCCGGCAAGGGTACCGTCTGGGGCGATGCCGGTTACCTCCGGGGTGCCAAACGCAACGTCGTGTGGAACGCCTCGTCGGACTACGACCTGGTCTTCCCCTATGTCGTCGCCGACTCCATCGGCGGGGATCTCACCTCTGAAGAGTACACCTTCGGCGGCGGTTACGGGCATCGCAGCGGCAGGTATACCTGGGCGTTGGAGGCCGGTGCCCGCGCCCTGCACGAATACCGCGACTCCGATCCCCGGATCCGGAACGTCGCCATCGACATCGACGCCGGCGCCGGCGCTTCCGTGCGGATGGGGAACTACCGCCTGGGGCTTTCGGCCGCACTCCGCGTCTACAAGCAATCGGATTCCCAGATACAGTACGCCCATTCCGCCGGGGAGAAGGGCGTCTACCACCTCTCGGGCCTCGGGTCGCATTACGCCGGGTTCGAGGGCAATGCGAACTCCCAGACCCGATACCGTGGCAGCGGCTACGGGCTGACGCTCGCGCTGGTGCCCGATGCGGGGCGCGGAGGCCTGCACCTTGCGGCGGGGTACGAGTACCTGCACATCGAAAAGGAGCTGCCCGGCAGTGCCGACCTTGTGTTGCAGAAGGTCGTTCCCCGGTCGTTCCATGCCGAGGCCGCCTGGCTGGGGGGCTCGGGAAACGGCCTGCGCTGGGGCGTCGCCCTGAAGGCGCGCTACGACTACCGCCGCGGGGATGAGGGCATCGTGGACGACAACAACTCTTCCCAGGGGAGCGGGACGCTGGGATTCCTGACGTTGTTCGAATACAGCGCCCTGCAGGGGCGCGCCGAGGCGGTGTTCGGCGTGGAGGCGGCGGGCCATGCGTGGTACGTCTGCCCGTGGGGCGAATACCGGCGCCGGACATCGGACTACCTCTACCCTGCCCAGAACATGGAATTTACCCGTGCCGGCGGCGGTGTCGATTTCCGCTGCGTGCTGCAACGCCGCAGCCTGCTCCTGCGCCTTGAAGCCGGAGGCGGCTATACCGCGGGCCTGGATTCCGGCCTCACGCTCCCTGTCGCCGACCTCGCCGCGCCGCTCGTCCGCATGGTGCAGTACGACTACGACCGCCTGCGGCAGGATGCCGCTACATTCCGGCTGGGGCTGCGTGCCGATTACGCGCTGCGCCGCCGGATGTCGCTCTTCCTCGCGGCGGATTACGGGGGCGGGCTTTACGGCGACAACACGGCGGCGCACCATGCGCGGGTTGCCTGCGGCATTGCGTTCTGAAACGGATAATATTCACCTAAATAATTTTTTAAATCTATGAGTATCAAACATCTTTTCTATGCAATCGCGGCTTCGGGCATCCTGCTGGGCGCCGCATCGTGCTCGGACAACGAACCCGGAACCGGGGCCGATCCCGTGGATTTCACCCTCAAACTGAACATGCCGATCAGCCTGACCGATCCGCAGCTATCTTCCGTCGACGTGGCCTTCACCCGGGTAGCGACGGGCGATGTTGTCCGCGTCACCGAATTCGCGTCGGCGGGAAGCGGTGCCTATGAGGTCGGTGCGACCCTCGAGGAGGGGTCGTATAACATCGCCGTGTCGGGAAAGATCAGCTACACGGTCGACGGCAAGACGGCCGACCGCGATATCGAGGCCTCGCGCGAAGGGGTCGCCGTGTCGGCCGCATCGAACACACTGACCGTCGAGACGACCGTGGCTGCGATGAAATCCGATGATTTCGTCATCGAGGAGATTTTCTATACCGGAACCAAGACCCCCGAGGGGATGCCCTATTACGGCGACCAGTATATGAAGATCACCAACAATTCCGACAGGACGCTCTACGCCGACGGGCTGGTAATTTTCAAGTCGGCCTTCATGACGGTGGATAAATACGACTATACGCCCGACATCATGTCGGATTATTTCACTGTCGACGGCGGCCTCATCCTGCCCGGTTCGGGTACGGACTACCCTGTGGCCCCGGGCGCTTCGGTCGTCATCGCCGACACGGCCATCGACCACACCGAGTTCAATTCGCTGTCGCTGGATCTCTCGGGCGCGACGTTCGAGTATTTCAACTCGCTGGACGACGAGGACATGGACAACCCCAACGTCCCCAACGTGACGACGCTCTTCGCCGACGACTTCTGGACATGGCATAACCGCGGTTTCTATACCTATGCGATCGGCCGCCTGGGCGAAGGCGTGACCGCCGAGAGCTTCGCCTCGGACTACGCCTATACGGTCGAGTACGATATGGTCGTCCCCGACTACGGCACCTTCCCCATGAGCGACGACTTCTGGAAAGTCCCCAATTCGTGGATCGTCGACGTGGTGAACCTCTCGATCGAGGAGATGTTCGCCTGGATCGTCACCTCGCCGCTGCTCGATGCGGGCTGGACTTACTGCGGCAAGATCGACGGCGATGAAACCCGCTTCGGCAAGAGCGTCCGCCGCAAAGCGGTGAGCACGACCTCTGCGCCCTACTATATGGATACGAACAATTCGACCACGGACTTCACGCCCGAGGCCACTCCGTCGCTCAAGAACTGACCTTCCCATGACGGATTCCGTAATCGAATGCCGCAACCTGACCCATTATTACGGGGAGCGGCTGATCTATAAAGACCTGAGTTTCGAGGTTCCGCGCGGGCGGATCCTCGGACTTTTGGGTAAGAACGGCACCGGTAAGACCACCACGATCAACATCCTGAGCGGTTACCTCCGGCCCCGTGCCGGCGAGTGCCTGATCTTCGGCGAAGACATCCGCACGATGTCTCCCCGGACGCGGGCGCGCATCGCCCTGCTCATCGAAGGGCATGTGCAGTACGCCTTCATGACCATCGAGCAGATCGAACGTTTCTATTCGAAGTTCTATCCGCGCTGGAACCGCGACGCCTACTACGGCCTGATGGAGAAGCTCCGCGTGGCGCCGCGGCAGCGTATTTCGCGCATGTCCTGCGGCCAGCGTTCGCAGGTGGCGCTCGGGCTCATCCTGGCGCAGGATGCCGAGCTGCTCGTACTCGACGACTTCTCGATGGGGCTCGACCCCGGCTACCGGCGCCTGTTCGTGGAATACCTGCGCGAATACGCCCAGAGCGAGGAGAAAACCGTTTTCCTCACCTCGCATATCATCCAGGACATGGAGAAACTCGTCGACGACTGTATCATCATGGACTACGGGAGCATCCTCGTGCAGATGCCCGTGGCCGAGCTGCTCGCCACATTCCGCCGCTATACGTTCGATGTGCAGCAGGGGGCGGTGCTTCCCGCCGGGTCGGGCATTTACCATCCCGCCGTGCTGAACGGCCGCGCCGAGCTCTATTCGTTCGATTCGCCCACTGGCTGGGTTGCCGGTACCCCGCCTCTGCGCTGAAACGTACTCATGCCTGCGGCGACCTGAAAGCCGAGACGATGAACCTCGAAGACGCCTTTATCGGGCTGACCGGAAAATATTAAACCGCGATACTATGATCAAAGCCATATTTTACAAAGAGTGGATCAAGATGCGCTGGTTCTGTCTCGTGGCGGCCCTGTTCCTTGCCGGGTTCACGGCCTACGCCCTGCTGCGGGTTCAGCGCGTAATAACCTTCAAGGGGGCTGCCCACATCTGGGAAGTCATGCTCGAAAAGGAGGTCGTCTTCATCGACATCCTCCAATACCTGCCCGTGCTGCTGGGCGTATTGCTGGCGCTGGTGCAGTTCATTCCCGAGATGACCCACAAGCGTCTGAAACTCACCCTGCACCTGCCTTTCCCGCAGCGGAAGATGATCCTGCTGATGATGGGCGTCGGGCTTGCGGCGCTGGCCGTGCTGTCCGCCGTGCAGGCGTTCGTGCTGTGGTGCTACTTCCACACCCTGCTCGCCCCGGAGCTGGTCTCCCGCATCCTGCTGACCTCGCTTCCGTGGTATCTGGCCGGGCTGGCGCTCTATCCGCTTGCGGCCTGGGTATGCCTCGAACCGACGTGGCGGCGGCGAGTCGCCGACATCCTGGTCGCCGTGGGCGTATGCCGCCTCTTCTTCCTGTCGGAAACCCCGCAGGCCTACGACGGCATGTTGCCATGGCTGCTCGCGCTGCTGCTGTGCGTATTGTTCTTCCCGCTGCTCTCGGTTTACCGTTTCAAGCAGGGGTGTCAGGATTAAAACGAAAATAACGGATTTATGATAAAGACTATCAAGACCGCCGTCATCCTCCTCGCCACGCTGTTGCTGGCGTGGCTGCTGCCGTGGTTCTACACCTTCCTCTTCGCATCGCCGTCGTGGTCGCCCTTCACCCTTTACAGCTGCGTGACGCATAGTTTCGCGTCGATATCCTACGACGGAGAGGGAAAGATCGCCGGGCGCGATTTCAAGGGCAATACCTACACCGAACACCAGTTCGACAGCATCCTCCCGATGTTCTACTACCGCCAGCTTGCTTCCGAAGGGCGTTTCCCGTCCCGCATCGAGGGCGTTGCGGTCGATGTCCGCGACGCCGAGCGCTCGGGCTTCATCTTCCGCAGCTCCCCTTCCGAGATCAACCGCCGCAAGCCCGGGCTCTATCAGTTGCTGGAGTCGATGCCCGCGCGGGTCGATTTCAAATCCCCCACGGACGTGTTCCGCATCACGGGGGATGGGATCGAGTTCGTGGACATGGCTACCAATACCCTCGACCGGGCCAAGAGCGATGCCTTCACCCGTGTGATGAAGGACAAGGGCTTCGCATTCCCCGCGCGCGTCATCGCCGGCAATGCCTCGACCCGCAAGGACTATGACAACGGTTATTTCATTGTCGACAACGATTTTAAGGTCTATCACCTCAAGCAGATGCGAGGTCGTCCGTTCGTCCGCCGTACGGATATTCCCGCTGAGTTGGGGATCCGCCATATCTTCGTCACGGAATATGCCGACCACCGGCTGTTCGGCTTTCTGGTCGACAAGGACAACCGCTTCTACGCCCTCGAGGCCGAGGATTATTCGCTGCATGAGCTGCCCGTCGGGACGTTCGACCCCGCGCGGGAAGGGATGATGATTATCGGCGACATGTTCTATTGGACGGTGACGGTGCAGGCGCCCGAGTCCGAACGGCTCGTGGCGATCAATGCGCGCGATTACTCGCGTGCCGACGAATACGTGCCTCGATCCGCCGCCCAAACGTGGGAACGGCGGGCAGAGTACCTTTTTCCCTTCAGCCTGTCGTTCACCTCGCCGCTCGACGGCTACGTGAAGCCGCGCCTTGCCGATTTCTCCTGTCTCGCCTTCGGGCTGGGGGCGGTGCTGGCCGTGGTTTATGCCGTGCTGCGCCGCCGCGTGCCGCCCGGCAAACGGGTGCTCCGCATTGCCGGCATCGTGCTCTTCGGGCTTTTCCTGTTCATTCCCCTGCTGGTGCTGGAACCCCCGAGGGCGTAGCACCCCCCGGTTATCGCATGTAAAAGGCGGCTGTCGTTCGA
>ERZ773228.4648-NODE-4648-length-10102-cov-2.441425_pt1 | contig 10102 bp, 8 predicted proteins | sample MGYA00580524_ERZ773228 | MGnify/ENA primary metagenome ERZ773228 (study PRJEB29015, sample SAMEA2737768) | human gut metagenome | biome: human gut; feature: human-associated habitat; material: faeces | place: China | collected 2012 ...
CTTAAACGGTATGGGGGATGTGGTATTCTCCATGATAAACGGTTTCCTGGAGGTCGGCGGCAGGGTTGTGTTTGCGCTGTTCCTCATGTATGCTTTGGATATGGGATTCTGGGGAATCTGGTATACGAATATATTCACGTGGATAGTCATAGCACTGACAGCTGCGGTGAGACTGATCGTGTATCTGAAAAAGGCACAAAGAAATACTAACCAGATGTAATTATAAAATAATGATGATTAATGAAAAAAGACCGGACATGCTTAGGTATGACCGGTCTTTTATATTTTGACAAAAATCCAGTGCTATATTATTTTAGATATATAACAAATGGGAGATGCAGATCATATGTCAAATGAGATAACAGGAAATACTGCAAAAGAGAAAAGTCTGGATAGTACACACATAAGGAGCATAGTTGTACTTGCCATGTTCAGTTTTGTATTTCTGGGGACAGAGTTTTTCTATGACAATCGTGCTGCGGAAGTAGTGGATGCAAGGAAAGTACTTCTTTATCAGAGCGTGATATTGCTTGCAAGCGTAGTGGGGGTATTCATATATGCCCTGATCCAGAAAAAGGCAGGAGACAATATCGCAAAAAAAGTGCTTATAGCCTCGAATTTTGTGGGGGTATTTGCACTTGCAGGGATAATGTTCGGAGATGAAAGCATAATATTGTTGTATGGCATAGTGTTCTTCATTATCTGGGGTATGACAGGATGCTGCACATATCATGTTGTGGCTGGTGCATATACGGATAGAAAGCATCTCACTGTGACGGTTGGCATATCATATGCTGCGGGGCTGTTTTTACAGTATATTAATTATAATGTCATAGGAAGCATGACGATACGGCTTGTGGTGTTCATATTGGCTGTCGTGGTAATATTTATGGTATATAGTGATACAGCGTACGCACCAGAGAAGATAGAGGATGCGGAGCAGAGTGCCAGCAGCAAGTCTATAGCATTTGCGTTCGTGATCGTAATATTGCTCATGACTTTCATATTTTCAGAACTTGACAATATTGTGACACTTGTACATGCAGAGGGCGGTGCGGATATAGGTCAGTGGCCAAGACTTTTCCTGGCGATCAGCGGTATAGCGGCGGGATTGCTGTTTGATATAAAGAATCAGAGATTCATGAACCAGATGATGTATTGTGTAACAGTGCTGTCTGTAATTGCAATGCTGGTCATAGAATTTGGGGGAGCGTTCCTCATAGGACTCATTGTATTTTATCTCGCAGCAGGATTTTTTGTTGTTTATTTCACCACAGGATTTATAAATGTCTCCTACACCATGAAATGGCAGTCATTTTGGGCGGGAGCAGGCAGGACGATAAATAATATTGGTGCAGGTATTGTGGGAGTTATATCATATGTGATCGTTAAAACGCCGGGGATCATGGCGATGAGCGTCACAGTTATACTGTTACTGGTTTTCATAAGTATAGCAGTGTTTGTGCTTGAGAGCCTTCAAAAGAAACAATATAGACAATATGATGAGGAAAAAGTGATGAGATCATCGAAGAGTTTAAGTGAAAGAACTGAGGTGGACTTTGAACGATTTGCAGACATGCACGGTCTCACTGGCCGTGAACGGGAGGTTTTGCAAAAACTCCTTATATCTGACGAAAGTATACAGAAGATTGCTGATGAACTATATATATCCAGGGCATCGTTATACAGACATATATCATCCATGAATGAAAAGACAGGAACTAAGTCAAGGGTAGGTCTGATACAGTATTATTACAGTTGGCACGAGGAATGACACTATAGACGGGAAAGTTTTGGATGACCAGCCGTGTCAGGAAACTTAAAATGACATTATTGATTAAAAAAATGAGATAAAACTGTCCAAAATTGAATATGAGACATATGTAACGTTACGAAAACGGCAGCAAATGACTATAATCTATGATATGAAACAGATGGGTGGAAGATGCATTTCATCTGTATACGAGAACTATCAAACTATCATAGAAAGGGGAATGACTATGAAACATTTCAGAAGATTGACATTTTTGCTGTCGTTTATTTTAATTCTGACAGCGGGCGGCGTTGTGGCGATGGCTGCGAACAATGGACCGTGTGAAGATGAGGAAGAGAGCTATGCATATGTTCAGTTTTACAATTCGGAGAAAGACGACATGATATATGTGTACAGCTTCAGAACTCCACAGGAAGGAATAGCGACAAGTGCAAAAGGTGCAGTATATGACAACAAATACGCTGACACTCACCAATTGTAATATGCCAGACTATATGCTCAGCATGAATATGATGGGAGACAATTTCAAGATCAAACTGGTTGGTTCAAGTCACATAGGTATGTTGTGTGCCTGGGGATATGGATATGGCGGTTCGGTTGAGATTGTTGGTGATGGTAAGTTATATGTCAATGAGGAACAGAAGAAGTCAGATGCCATAGTATTACAGCCGGAAGGAACAAAGTCTTACTTCAGGATAAGTGGGAATGCGGAAGTGTATGTATATGCAGGTAAAACAGATGGAAGTATTGTTATAGCAGATTATACAACTGTTGCTGATTGCTTTGTCGTGAATGGACTCACTGGTCTGAAAAAGGAGCAGGCGTCCGAGATGAGGTATGATGAAATACAGGCGATTATTGTAGACATGGAGAATTCACATGATTGTCACGTATATACAAAGGGCGATAATGGAAAAAAATATACAGTAGAAGATTATGTCAGAACTTACTATAACGATGATGGCAGTATAAAGGCAGAAAATGTTAAGGGATACACGTTATATGAGCTTATGCTGATGCCTGGATATACAGACAAATATTATATGCGTGAAATTGATGCCACGGATGGTGTTTTTGATTCGGAAAAGTACGGTTATACAGATACGGAAGAAAACGTAAATGGGTATTCATACAGATCAACTATGCCGGCAAAAGTATATATTGATCAGAATACTGGTGACCGGTGCGTATTCATGCGTGATGCAGTAGATGATAGTTATAAAGAGTTTGAAAATTTTAAGTATGATATCAAAGGTGAACTCGGAGATGTGACGGATAAATATGGAAATGTTATGTCGTACTGTATGGTTGAAAAGTCTAAGGATAATGTGAAATTCACAGATGTTGAGTTTGATGATCCTGATTATTTATTGTCACAGGGTTATAAGATTTCAGGTGAACTGGAGTACATAAAGGGATTTTATAAAGTGTACAGCAATGCCAAGTCGGCAGTTCTCACTTCAAAGACCCAGACTGCTTGTAAGCATACATCAAAGGTAAATAAGGTCACGAAAAAGGCGACAATGACGACCGATGGAATCATAACCACAACATGTAAATCCTGTGGCAAGAAGCTTTCAACATCAAAAATCGCCAAAGTGTCTACGGTTAAACTGAGCGCGGTGTCATGTGTATATAATGGCAAAGTCAGAACACCAGCCGTTCAGGTGAAGGATTCAGCTGGGAAGGCTCTGGTAAAGAATACAGATTACAAGGTCACTTACAGTGCGGGGAGAAAAAGTGTAGGAAAATATCTGGTAAAGGTCACATTTGCAGGTTCTAAATATTCTGGAAGTAAAACGATGGCGTTTGAGATCAATCCAAAGGGAACAACGATAGTAAAGAAGGCGGCAGGAAAGAACAGTATTGCGATAAGATGGAGTGCCCAGAAGGTAGAGACCTCCGGATATCAGATACAGTGTTCGACTGATAGCCGATTCAGGAAGAGCAACAGGACTGCCACGCTGCGAAATAACGCCAAGACATATTACAAGATATCAAAATGCAATACCGGCAGCGTTTACTATGTGAGGGTAAGAACATATAAAAATGTGAAGGTGAGCGGAAAAGTTGTTAAAATCTATTCAGCATGGAGCAAAGTGGTTGCGATAAAAGCAAAATAGATGATCAAAAGTAAACGAAGACCAGAAAAATATCACAGCGGGCATTTCATATGACATGGAATGTCCGCATTATTTATATGTGGAAAAATCACCTCAAAGTATTATAATATACGGTGAATTTAGTATTGAGCTAAGAACTGTGAATGGAGAATAATATAATATGAAGAAAATACTCGTGGCAGTGGATTCATTTAAGGGAAGCATGACTTCCATTGAGGCGGGGGAATCCATAGAAAAGGGAATAAAAATAGTACTGCCAGACAGTCAGGTCAGGGTTAGGCCTGTGGCTGACGGCGGCGAGGGTACAACAGAGGCAATTATATATGGAAGAAAAAATGTTAATGCAGAGAAGTGCACGGTGACGGGACCGCTAGGAGAGCGGCTTACGGTGAGTTATATCACATACGATGCAGATGAGGGAAAGACAGCGGTCATGGAGATGTCAGCTGCTGCGGGACTTCCGCTTGTACCGGAGGAGCAGAGAGATCCTATGCGTACAACAACTTACGGCGTCGGTGAGATGATAAGAGATGCGGTCTCAAAGGGCTGTGAGCGTTTTATCATCGGGATAGGTGGCAGTGCTACAAATGACGGCGGGATAGGAATGCTTCAGGCACTTGGCTTTTCTTGCCTTGATGCGGATGGGAGGGATGTGCCATATGGAGCGGAGGGACTTGGAGTCATAGAACGTATCATCAGCCCGTATAAGCCGGAGAGAGGTGGAAATACTGTAGAATTTTTTAGTGTTGGTGACTCTGGCATGCATAGCGGAGACGACGTAGATGTTGCATTAAAGTTATCTTACTGCACGTTCTTAATAGCTTGTGACGTGACGAATCCACTTGTAGGTGAGCTTGGATGCAGCCGTGTATTTGCACCACAAAAAGGTGCGGATGCGGAGTCTGTTGAGCTTATGGATGTATATATGAAGCATTATGCTGATGTAGTGGAAAGATCCGTTGAAGGAAAATCTGACAGATACACCCCAGGTTCCGGCGCGGCGGGGGGCCTCGGATATGCATTTCTCATGTTCCTCGGCGGAAAACTAACGCCGGGAGTTGATATAGTTTTGTCTGAGACAGGGCTTGAGACAGATGTAGAGTGGGCGGATACAGTCATAACAGGTGAGGGCAGGATAGATGCCCAGACCATGATGGGTAAGACCCCATCCGGAGTGGCAAGGCTTGCAAAGAAACACGGTAAATATGTGATCGCCATAGGAGGATGTCTCGGAGATGGTGCAGAGAAATGCATCAAAGAAGGCGTGTTCAATGAGTGCTATGCGGTAAACAATGTGCTTGGTATAGATGACAGTGATCCGGAGCAGGTGAGAACGGCGATGAAGCCTGAAAATGCTGCGGCGAATCTGACGACGTGTGCCGCAAGGGTCACAGAACTTAAGGAACAGATGTTGGCACGTGTGTGCAGACCTGCACGGCTTAGATAGATATGGTATTTTAAGGAGAATTCAATAAGCATGACAGTCGAACAATTAGAAAAAGAACTAGAAATGATGGAGATTCCGCAAGAATTATATTCAATAATGGCGGGAGGCCTGCCAAATGAAAAATTATGCATTGCAAAGGAAGATAAATGGCAGGTATATTATAGCGAACGTGGAAGAAAAAGCGGATTGAATTTGTTTGAAACAGAATCAGAGGCATGTGAATTTTTTCTGCAAAAAATGAAGAGATATGCAAGGAAATAAATTTACTACTATATAATACGAGGAGGATAAAAAGATGACAAGAGAAGAAGCGTGGGAATTACTCACAGAGTACAACAAGAACGAGTTCAGGACATTCAGACCATGATCCGGGGTATAAAGAAAATCGGAGAATTTGTCCGCAAAGAGACAGTGCTAAGTGTGGCACTTTTTCTGGCAGTGATATCGGCATTTGTTGTGCCTCTGGACAGAGCGTATGTGGACTACATAGATTTCAGGACACTTGCGATACTTTTCTGTCTTATGACGGTGGTTGCGGGATTTTCACAGCAGGGGATTTTTAACATCGTAGCAAAGGGCATGATAAATCGTATGGGGTCACTCATGGCGGTGACATTTGTGCTTGCATTTATGTGTTTCTTTTTCAGCATGTTCATCACAAATGATGTGTCGCTCATAACATTTGTACCGATGACACTTACGGTCCTTGGTATGGCAGGCGAGGAAGTACTCACCAGATGGATGGTGCCGGTGATAACCCTCCAGACCATAGCTGCGAACCTTGGCAGTATGCTGACACCTATAGGCAACCCGCAGAATCTGTACTTGTATGGACTTGCCGGAATCAGTGCAGGCAGGTTTGTATTGCTTATGTTGCCATATACAGTGGCATCGGCAGCGCTTCTTGTGATATGGATCATAGTATGTATGAAAGGAAAAAACAGGCAGCTTGAGATCAGACTCTCGGACGGAGATGTACAGGTTGACAGGAAGCTTGTCGGAATTTACTGCATACTTTTTGTGTTGTCATTGCTCACCGTGGCGCGGATCGTCCCATACTGGGTGACATTTGCGGTAGTGCTTGTGGTTGTTCTTATATGCCAGAGAAGATTACTGCTGAAGGTAGACTATTCGCTGATATTCACATTTGTGGGATTCTTCGTATTTATAGGAAATATGGGAAGGATCGATGGCTTTAGGATATTTGTAGAGAATGTGCTTGGCGGGCATGAGATGATCACCTCTGTCATTGCCAGCCAGGTCATAAGCAATGTTCCGGCTGCAGTATTGCTGTCAGGATTTACAGACAGTTACACAGATCTGATAATCGGCACCAATCTAGGCGGACTTGGAACCCTGATAGCGTCCATGGCAAGCCTGATCTCATTCAAATACGTGGCGAGACAGGACAAGGGCGCCAGAGGAAGATATCTGGCATACTTCACATTTGCAAATGTGCTGTTCCTGGCGGTACTGATATGCATTTGGAATATAATAAAATAAACGTGCCTTACGATGAACAATATTCACTGCAGTCGTACATTGTGTAAGACTATTTTAGCCAAAAAATTATTGCCCTTAGATGGCAGTAGTCATAAAATAGAAGGGTAAGTTTCTTCAAATTAAGGAGGCAGATAATATGAGTAAGAATCTTGGTGCAAAACCTATGCTGGTGCCACAGCCGGTCATGATGATCGGAACATACGATGCCGATGGCAATGCAAATGTCATGAATGCGGCATGGGGCGGAATAGTCGGAGCAAATGAGATCATATTTGACCTTGGAAGTCATAAGACTACCGAGAATATAAAGCTGAACAAAGCGTTCACAGTTGCCATTGCTGATGCAGAGCATGTGGCAGCCTGTGACTATGTGGGAATCGTGTCGGCAAATGACGAGCCAGACAAGATGAAGAAGGCTGGTTTTACAACCAGAAAGAGCGAGTTTGTAAATGCTCCAGTCATCAACGAGCTTTCACTGACAATGGAGTGCAAGCTCAAGGAGATCATAGACGGGGACAAGTTCCTCGGCGAGATCGTAAATGTTGTTGCAGACGACCGTATCCTGGGCGATGACGGCGAGATCACATATGAAGAGTTCCATCCTATCGTGTTTGACACCATCGGACATGGATATTTTGCACTCGGCGACAGGGTTGGTGATGCTTTCTCAGAGGGTAATAAGTTGAAGTAGACAAGCTTGTAACTTGGGAAAATCATCAAATTGTACATTGTAACATGAAAAAATTAGCCGTTTTCGGAAGAAAAACCTTAATTTTTCAAGCAAATGTTCAATATACATATGGAAAAAGGCGAAATAATGTGATATAACAGACACATATAAAAAAGCACAAGCTAAAGTGAAAGGAAGATTTAGATATGGATAAGAAGAATATCGATTGGGCAAACCTTGGATTTGGCTATGTTCAGACAGATAAGAGATTTGTAGCAAATTATAAGGATGGAGCATGGGATGAGGGTACACTCACAGAGGATCCTAACGTAGTATTAAACGAGTGCGCAGGTGTTCTTCAGTACGCTCAGACAGTTTTCGAGGGAATGAAGGCTTACAGAACAGAGGATGGACGTGTTGTATGTTTCCGTCCTGACCTCAACGCAAGCAGAATGGCAGACTCAGCAAGAAGACTTGAGATGCCACCTTTCCCAGAGGATAGATTTGTACAGGCAATAGTAGATACAGTAAAGGCAAATATTGATTATGTACCACCTTACGGATCAGGTGCTACATTATATATCAGACCATATATGTTCGGTTCAAATCCAGTTATAGGTGTTAAGCCGGCAGACGAGTATCAGTTCAGAATCCTCACAACACCAGTTGGTCCTTACTTCAAGGGCGGTGCAAAGCCTATCACAATCAAGGTTTCAGATTTCGATAGAGCAGCACCTCACGGAACAGGACACATCAAGGCTGGTCTTAACTATGCAATGAGCCTTCATGCAATAGTTACAGCACACAAAGAGGGATTCGATGAGAATATGTATCTCGATGCAGCTACAAGAACAAAGGTTGAGGAGACAGGTGGAGCAAACTTCATCTTCGTTACAAAGGATGGCAAGGTAGTTACACCTAAGTCAAACAGTATCCTCCCATCGATCACAAGACGTTCACTGATGGTAGTTGCAAAGGATATCCTTGGACTTGAGGCTGAGGAGAGAGAAGTATACTTCGACGAGGTTAAGGATTTTGCAGAGTGCGGTCTGTGCGGTACAGCAGCAGTTATCTCACCTGTAGGTAAGATCAACGACCACGGCAAGGAGATCTGTTTCCCAAGCGGTATGGAGAAGATGGGACCAGTTATCCAGAAGCTGTATGATACTCTTACAGGAATCCAGATGGGCAGAATCGAAGGTCCAGAGGGATGGCTCAAGGTAATCGAGTAATGATCGAGTAATTCGATGTGAGATAATAATTATTGAGAACATTATAACCCCACTGATGTCTGATGGTAAGTCGGATGTCGGTGGGGTTTTTGTGTATCCAAGTTAGTTCGGTGTAAGAAAGATTAGCCCCATATACTAACAATTAGAATTGACTTGCACCGACCCTGAAGAGTTATAATTGTGTAGACAATAGAAGAAACGAAAGACAAATTGCATATCGGATAGTGCATTGAAACATAATAAAATTCATAAAAACAATTATTTTGAAGGGGTGGTTACTATGATGTCATTATCAGATGCAGTAAACGGTTTCTCAGGAGAGGTAGCCTGGAACTGTGCGGACAGATCACTGTTCGGCGCATGCCAGCTTGAGACCGGAGATCAGGTGCAGGTCGTATCGTCTTACTTTGGCAATGTGATAATCAAAGTAAAGGGAAAAAGACTAGCGATAACAAGGGACGCGGCGGAGCGGATAAAGCTAGCTTAGATTGAAAGCGGAAGAAACGGAAAAAACGGCAGTTGCTGGAGAACAGCGGCTGCCGGTTTTTTGTCATAAAAATTATTAAATCTTTATAGATATTTAATTGACTGAGAATATATGCAATGATAAACTTTCAAAGATATTCAAATAAAGTAAGAATACGCTTGGAAATGTAAAGGGGAAAACAACGTCAGCTAAAGCATGGCATTTTCTCCGTCAGAAGAAAGCGTAGATATCAGATGAATGTATCTCTGCATAATGTATATTAACGTTTACAACATAACATCACCTGTACAGGTGATGTTATGTTGTGCACATAGAAAGACTAGAGGGGGATACATTCATCTGATTAATAATTGTTCAAGGAGGAAATGACATGCAGATATTCAGAAATCTGAAGCCGTATTGGAAGTCGGTCATTATCATAGCCCTGCTTCTCGTTCTGCAGGCATACTGTGATCTGTCACTTCCGGACTACACCTCAAAGCTCATAGATACCGGTATACAGAACTACGGTATAGAGAACTGCAGTCCGAAACAGATCCCGGAGAAAGCCTACAACGTGATAGACGGATTTATGGATGACGATGAGAAAGCCGTATGGGAGAAATATTATAAAGACGGTTCGGATGGTTATTATTATCTGACAGAAGACGGCGAGGAACACATAGAAGAAGTGGATAGTGCCTGTATGAAGGGTCTTATGATGTATTACTATCCATATCAGATGGTGAACTCTGACGAGGACAATGCAATTAAGGCAGGACTCGATAAGATGGGAATCACCCTTGACGAGATGCCGGAGGAGATGTGGGCGCAGATCGGTGAACAGATGAAGCCTACGGTTGACGGCATGCTCGACAGCATGGGTG
>ERZ773228.4650-NODE-4650-length-10100-cov-2.551618_pt1 | contig 10100 bp, 7 predicted proteins | sample MGYA00580524_ERZ773228 | MGnify/ENA primary metagenome ERZ773228 (study PRJEB29015, sample SAMEA2737768) | human gut metagenome | biome: human gut; feature: human-associated habitat; material: faeces | place: China | collected 2012 ...
TCTCTGGGCGCCGCCTGCGACCACATTGACCACGTCCGCACCCAGCTCCCCTATGCGCTGCTGGCGGCGGCAGTGTCCATGATTCTGTGGGTCGTCGTTGCAATGGTTGGTGGCGCTGCATGAGATACGATTTTGATACCCCCATCAATCGCAGAAATACCTTCTCCTTTAAGTGGGACTGCGATATGGATTATTTCGGCCGGGACGATGTGATCCCCATGTGGGTGGCGGACATGGATTTTGCCTGCGCCCCCTGCATCGTAGAGGCCGTACAGAAGCGCGCCGCCCACCCGGTTTACGGCTACGGCGTGCGCCAGCAGCCCTATTATGACGCGGTGATGGGCTGGCTGAAAAAGCGCCACGGCTTTGAGGTCAACTATGAGCATCTGGCCTTTGCACCTCCCGGCGTGATCTACGCCATGAACGTGGTGCTGCGCATCCTCACCAAGCCCGGCGACAGGGTCATGGTACCCATGCCCAACTACGACCCGCTGTTTGACATGGTCACCCGGGGCGGCCGGAAGCTGGTAGAGACGCCGCTAGTCTGGAAGGACGGGCGCTACACCTTCGACTTCGCCGACATGGAGGCCAAGGCTGCCTCCGGCGTGAAGGTACTGGTGCTCTCCAGCCCCCACAACCCCACCGGCCGGGTATGGACCCGTCAGGAGTTGGAGGGCGTGGCGGAGATCTGTCTGCGGCACAACATTTTCATGCTGGTGGACGAGATCCACTGCGACTTCGTGCCGCCGGAGCATCCTCACACCACCTTTGGCCTGCTGGGCGAGGAGGTACTGCGCCATTCCATGGTCTGCTACTCCTCCAACAAGGGCTTCAATCTGGGCGGACTGGGTATGGCCACTCTCGTGCTGGCAGACGACGACCTGCGGTGCAAGTTCAACGAGGAGATGTCCATTGCCCAGACACGGCTGGACAACATCTTCGGCATGGCAGCCCTCATAGCCGCCTACAACGACGGCGAGGAGTGGCTGGATCAGGCCATCGCCTACGTCTCCGACAACAAGGCGTATCTGGAGCAGTTCCTGCGGGAGCGCATTCCTCAGATCCGCATGATCCCCTCTGAGGGTACATATCTGGTCTGGCTGGACTGCTCCCAGCTGCCCTACCGGGGCATGGCCCTGGAGCACTTCATGATCAACGAGGCCAAGGTGGCGTTCTGCGCCGGCTATGAATTCGGTAAACAGGGTGAGGCTTTTCTGCGCATGAATGTGGCCTGTCCCCGGTGTACCCTGACAAAGGCTCTGGAGCAGATGGAAAAGGCGATCAACGGTCTGTCGCTTCAGTGATACCTGTAAACGACGCACCTTGTGAGATAAGAAATTTTTTAAAGGAGAAACAGCTATGAAAAAGAGAACCATCGCAATGTTCCTGTCCGTCTCTCGGTGGCCTTGACCGGCTGTGGGGCAGACAAATCGCAGCAGAGCAACCCCTCTGATGACGGCAAAAAGAGCCTGACCATCGCGGTGCTGAATGATGTTGTCTCGCTGGACCCCGCGGTAAAGGACAGCGGCATCGAGATGCAGATGGCGTCTCACCTGTACGACGCTCTGGTGGACTATAATGCAGATCTGAGCAGGAAGCCCGGTCTGGCAGAGAGCTGGAAAGTTCTGGATGACGGCGTGACGTGGGAGTTCAAGCTCCGCCATGGCGTGAAGTTCTCCAACGGAAACGACTTCAATGCCGATGACGTGGTCTTCAGCTTTGAGCGCATCCTCAACGATCCTACTCTGGAGATGGGCGTGTACCTCATGCGTCTTCAGGAGGTCAAGAAGGTGGATGATTACACCGTGCAGCTGGTGACCAAGATCCCCTATCCCGTGTTTGCCGGCAGCCTGGTCCATATCATGATGCTTGACAAGGAGACCTGTGAGGGACTTACCAGCGAGGAGATCGCCGCGAACCCCGTGGGTACCGGCCGGTATCGTCTGGTGGAGCATGTAAAGGAATCCTATATCAAGCTGGTCCGCAACGACGAGTATTGGGGCGAGCTGCCTGATGCAGAGACCGTGGAGTTCCGCGTGATCGCCAATGCAGCTACCCGCACCACCGCTCTCATCAACGGAGAGGTGGACTTTATCTCCAACATCCCCGTGATGGACGTGGACCGTCTGAAGGACGCCTCCAACGTTCAGGTCATTACCAATCCCAGCCTGTCCTGCAACTACATGGGCTTTGATCAGCTCAATGAGCATGGCTCTGCCGGCACCGACGATCCCAACCCGCTCCTCAATGTGAAGGTTCGTCAGGCCATTTACCACGCCATTGACATTCAGACGATCGTCGATACCGTCATGAACGGCTACGCCACCGTGGCCAACTCCTATATGCCCAGCATCTGTGTGGGATATAATGCCGACGCAGAGCGTCCCGCCTACGATCCCGAGCTTGCCAAGCAGCTTTTGGCGGAGGCCGGCTATCCCGATGGCTTCTATCTCCGCATCGATGCCCGCAACGACAGTGACGTGAACGCCGATCAGGTGTCTCAGGCCATTGCCAGCTATCTGGAGAAGGTGGGCATCAAGGCCGAGGTAAACCTGCTGCCTCGCGCCTCCTTCTATGAGAAGATAGACGCAGAGAACCTCCAGTCCTCCTTCTTCATGTCAGGCTGGGGCGACGGCTCCGGCGAGGGCATGGTCATCTTCAACGATATGCTCTATACCTACGACGGCAAGCCCGGCATGGGCGAAGGCAACCGGGGCCATTACAGCAATGCCGAGGTGGATGCGCTGCTGGATCAGGCATCTGTTGAGCCCGATCAGGCCAAGCGTGCAGCGCTGGTGGAGCAGGTGGATCAGATCGCCCGGGACGAGGCCGCCTACATCCCCCTGTTCTTCAAGCACAATATCTTCGGCGTGCGCGCCGGCATTCAGTACACCCCCAGTTGCGATGACCATATTCTGGCTTGGGACTTCACCTTCTAAGCGTACATAAGAACAGTCAATGGGAGGAGGCAGAAGGGGATCTTCCCTTCTGCCTCCCGCCAAAAGGGTGTAAGCCCGTAAATGAGGTGTTACCGTGTTCAAGTATTTCCTGAAGCGGCTGGCGCAAATGCTAGTTACACTTTTCATTGTGTCCATTCTGGTATTTGTTCTGGCCAACTTCATTGGCGATCCCGTCAATATGCTGGTCTCGCCCAAGGCTCCGCCTGAGGTTCGAGAGCAGGTTCGAGAAGAACTGGGGCTCAACAGACCGATCCTGGAGCAATATGTATCGTTTGTTACCAATGCGTTCAAGGGGGATTTCGGCAAGTCCTATATCTATAAGGTGGACGTGCTCTCTCTGATTGCCCAGCGGGTACCTGCTACGCTGGAGCTGGTTTTTGTATCAGTCGTGCTGGCGCTAGTTATCTCTATCCCGCTGGGCGTATATGCGGGCGCTTTCCCCAAACGAAAATCCAGCACATTGGTGATGGGAGGCTCCATTCTGGGCATTTCCCTGCCATCCTTCTTCATTGGCATCATGCTGATCTACATCTTCTCTCTGAAGCTGCACTGGTTCCCCTCTTCGGGACGGGGCGCGACCGCACCGTTCCTGGGGATGGAGTTCAGCCTGTTTGCGCCCGGAGGACTTAAGTACATTATCCTGCCTGCTCTTACGCTGTCTGTGACCAACATCGCATCTCTGGTGCGCCTTACCCGTGCCGGTGTGATGGAGAATATGCGGCAGGATTATATCAAATTTGCCAGAGCCAAAGGTGTGTCCACCCGAAAGGTCCTCTTTGGACACGCCCTGAAAAATGCCCTGATCCCGGTTATCACGGTGTTCCGTATGGAAATCGGTTCCCTTATCGCCTTTACGACGGTGACGGAGACCATCTACTCCTGGCCGGGACTCGGCAAGCTTCTTATTGACTCCATTAACTCGGTGGATCGGCCGGTCATTGTGGCCTATCTGATCCTGACTACGGTGTTGTTTGTGTTTATCAATTTTGTGGTCGACCTTCTGTATACAGTCATCGACCCGAGAATCCAATTCAGGTGATGCGCTATGGGTGAAATGAAAAAAAAGGGCGCGGCCCCCAACAAGAGCTTTTTCCGGCGCATCGCTGAGTCTGAGTTCTTTCACAATTACAAGCGCAGTCCGTCCGCTATCGTCGGTACGGTGATCGTGGTACTGGTACTGTTCATTGCCCTTTTCGGGCCGTTGTTTGCTCCGCAGAACCCCTATGATGTAGCCTCTCTTTCCCTCACAGATTCCTACAAACCGCCTGCATGGGAGGCGGGAGGTGACGCCCGGTTTATTTTCGGTACCGACAGTCAGGGACGGGATATTTTCAGCTCTCTTATTTACGGAAGCCGTATCTCCCTCTTTATCGGCGTTGTAGGTACGCTGCTGGCCTGCGCCGTAGGTATCACGCTGGGACTGATTTCGGGCTATTTTGGCGGGAGAGTAGACGCTATCATCATGCGTTTGGCAGATATCCTGCTCTCTTTTCCCGATATCCTCGTGGCCCTCTTCATCATGACCATGTTTGGACGGGGCGTAAGCAAGCTGCTGGTCGTATTTACGATCATCGGATGTGTCACATACATCCGTACCGTCCGCGCCGAGGTGCTGACGGTGAAGCAGATGGAATATGTAGATGCGGCCAGAGTCATCGGTATCCCCAATATCCTGATCATCGCCAAGCATGTGCTGCCCAACGTAATGACAACCGTCATCGTTATTTCCACGATGAAGGTGGGCGGCCTTATTCTGGCGGAAGCCACGCTGAGCTTTCTGGGCGTAGGTGTTCCGGTCACGGAACCCTCTCTGGGCATGCTGGTCAAGAACGGCTTCGACGTGCTGTTCAGCGGATACTGGTGGATCGCGGTGATGCCGGGTCTCTACATCATGCTGATCGTGTTTGGAATCAATCTTTTGGGAGATTTCCTGCGCGATGAGTTCAATCCTAAGCTGAAGTAAGGGGGGAGCGAGATGAGCGAAACACTGCTGCAGGTGGAAAACCTGCGAACCTATTTCCACACTTTCCGCGGTGTAGTCAAGGCGGTGGACGGCATTAGCTTTTCCCTGGATGAGGGACAGGTGCTGGGCATCGTGGGCGAGTCGGGCAGCGGCAAATCCGTTAGCAGCTTTTCCATTCTGAAATTGATCGAGCCGCCCGGTGTGGTGGAATCGGACGGGATTCTTTTCCAGGGCGAGGACATCAGCAAAAAGAGCGAGCGGGAAATGATGAAGATCCGAGGCAAGGCGATCTCCATGGTGTTCCAGGATCCGATGACCTCCCTAAATCCGCTCTATACCATTGAGAAACAGATTACCGAGATGCTGGACCTCCACCAGAAGCAGATGACCAAGCAGGAAAAGCATGCGCGCTGTGTGGAATTGCTGCATATGGTGGGTATCCCCAATCCTGAGGATCGGCTGAAATCCTACCCCCATCAGTTTTCTGGCGGTATGCGGCAGCGGGTCATCATTGCGATCGCCCTGGCTGCCAATCCGAAGCTCATCATCGCCGATGAGCCTACCACTGCTCTGGATGTGACCATACAGGCGCAGATCCTCAAGCTCATGGATAAGTTGGTGAAGGAGCAGGGCGCTTCTCTCATTCTGATCACCCATGACTTGGCGGTGGTTTCCCAGATGGCGGATCGTATCATCGTGATGTACTGCGGCAAAATCGTGGAAAGCGGCTCCCGGGATGACGTGATCCGCCGCCCCAGCCATCCGTATACCGAGGGACTTCTTAACTCCATCCCCAGAATGGGAGAGGAGCAAAAACGCCTGGAATCCATTCCGGGTATGGTTCCCAGTATGCTGGATCTGCCCCAAGGATGTTACTTCGCTCCCAGATGCAAATACTGCCAGGATATTTGCCGTACCGTGACGCCTGAAAACCATGAGGTGAGTCCGGGGCATTGTGCGGCTTGCCACTTTCCGCTGACAGGAGGCGAGAGCCATGAGTAAGATTCTTCAGGTGGAGAATTTGGTGCAGGAGTTCAATCTAACCAAGGATTTTCTGGATAAGGTAAAATTCAAAAACGGCCATTTTTCACTGGAAAATCGAGTGGTTCATGCGGTCAACAACGTCAGCTTTGATGTGGAGGAGGGCGAGGTGTTCAGCCTGGTGGGAGAGTCCGGATGTGGAAAGTCTACCACGGCCCGCACCATCATCAAGCTGATCGAGCCAAAGTCCGGCAAGATCATATTCGACGGACGCGACATCACCCGGCTCAAGCCGCAGGAGATGCGCCCCATCCGTCGGGAGATGCAGATGATCTTTCAGGATCCTTATGCCTCCCTGAATCCCCGGCAGAAGATCATGGAGATCCTCACAGATCCGATGCTGTTCCACAAGCTGTGCAGCAGCAAGGCGGAGGCGCAGGAGAAGGCGATCCATCTGTTGGAGCGTGTTGGACTCAGCTCTGAGCAAGCCAACCGGTATCCGCATCAGTTTTCCGGTGGTCAGCGTCAGCGCATCGGCATAGCCCGGGCGTTGGCGGTCGAGCCTAAATTTATCATAGCGGATGAGCCGGTATCTGCTTTGGATGTGTCCATTCAGGCTCAGATCCTGAACATTCTTATGGATCTGAAGGATGAATTTCATTTCTCCTATCTGTTCATCGCACACGATCTGAGCGTGGTCAAGCACATCAGCGACAGTTTGGGTGTCATGTATCTGGGAACTATTGTGGAACGGGCCCCGAAGCGGCTGCTGTTCTCCAACCCGGTTCACCCCTATACCAAGGCGCTTTTTTCCTCTGCACCGACGATTGATGAGGGCAGTATTGCCGAATCTCAGGAGTTGCGTGGAGAGATTCCCAGCCCGATCCATCTGCCCTCCGGCTGTCCCTTCCATGACCGCTGTCCTATGGCTTGCCCGGACTGCGCACGGGAGGTCCCTACACGGTGACCTTCTCGTTCGTGGGCTGCCAGAGCGTCGAATTCCCGGGACTGATGCTGTCGCTGGGCCAGACCCTCAAGCGCGACGCATTCCTCAAAGACAGTCAGGAGCTCGAAGCCGTGGTCATCACGGCCGACGGCAAGAACAGTTCGATGAACGTCAACCGCGCAGGGGCGGTCACCAGCATCTCCAACGAGCAGATCGAACTGATGCCTACGGTCAACCGCAGCATGAACGACATCATGCGCCTCACGCCGCAGGCCTCGTCGACCACCTCGGGACTGGCCATCGGCGGCGGCAACTACCGCCAGTCGTACGTGACGGTCGACGGCGCGGCGTTCAACAACATGTTCGGCATCGGCGGCAACCTGCCCGCAGGCGGTTCGCCCATTTCGCTCGACGCGCTGGAGCAGGTATCGGTGTCGATAACCCCCTTCGACGTGCGCCAGAGCGGATTCACGGGCGGAGCGATCAACGCCGTCACCAAGTCGGGAACCAACGACCTGAAGGTCTCGGCCTACCTCTACTCCAAGAGCGACCAGCTCCAGGGCGACAAATACGACGGCGGCAAACTGTCGCTGAGCGAGATGCGGAACAACACGCTCGGATTCAGCGTCGGCGCCCCGATCGTCAGGAACAAGCTCTTCGTGTTCGCCAACTTCGAGCGCGAGTGGAACACCACGCCGGGCAACTCCCGGCTGGCCCGCACGAGCGAAAGCCAGGATTTCGGCAAAGCCCTGCAATACAACCGCCCGACGACCGCGAAACTCGACGAGATGAGCCGGTTCCTGATCGACAACTACGGCTACAACCCCGGTGCCTACCAGAACTATTCGGTGAAGACGCCCGGCTACAAGCTCATGGCACGCGTGGACTGGAACATCAACCGCAACCACGCGCTGAACGTGCGGTTCAGCCGGACGCAGAACAAGTATTCGTCGGCCCCGTCGTCGTCCATTTCGCCGCTCAACGCCGGCAAAGTGTACGACAAGGACGTTTACGGCCGCACCTCGGTCTACGCCATGTATTTCGGGAATTCGCGCTACTATCAGGAGCAGAACTTCACGTCGGTGGCCGCCGAACTCAACTCCCGCTTCATGGACAGCCGCCTGACGAACACGCTGCGCTACACCTATTCGCACCAGTACGAGCCGCGCAGCTACGACGGCGGCATCTTCCCGACGGTGGACATTCTGGAGCCTGCCGAGAACGGCGCGAGCGCCCTGTACGCCTCGTTCGGACTCGATCCCTTCACCGAAGGCAACCTGCGCGAAGTGTCGACGCACATCCTGACCGACGAGATCGGCTACACGCTGGGCAAGCACCGGCTGGTTGCCGGTTTGCAGTTCGAGCACAACCTGACCACGAACGGCTACTTGCAGGGCGGCGCGGGATACTACGTCTACGAAAGCTGGGACGACTTCAAGAACGATAAGGCCCCGCTGGCGTTCCGGATCGCACACGGCAACAACGACGACCTTTCGCAGGCGTTCCCCCAGTTCTCCCACATGCAGTACTCGGTCTACCTGCAGGACGAGATCAACGTGAGCGAACGTTTCAAGGCGACGGTCGGAGTGCGTTTCGAGGTTCCGGTCTATCCGTCGATCTCGGGCAACGAAAATAAGGACTTTACGGAGATCTTCGCCGACCACGGCGGCTACAAGACCTCGGATATGCCCAAGGCGCGTCTGTCGGTGGCTCCCCGCGTGGGCTTCAACTGGGACATGACCGGCGAGCGCAAGTATATCCTCCGCGGAGGTACGGGCGTGTTCAACGGCCGCCTGCCGTTCGTATGGCTCGTATCGGTGGCCGGAAACAGCAACACCATCCAGAACGGACTGACGCTTTACAGAAACGAAAAGGGCGACAACATGCCCAAATTCCACACCAATGTCAAAGACATGCTGGAAGACGTGTACAAGGGAACCTACAAGGGACATGACCTGGCGGCCAACACGCAGCCGACCATTCTGGACAAGAACCTCAAAATGCCTTCGACGTGGAAAAGCTCGCTGGCGCTGGACCTGAAACTTCCGGGCGACGTCAACCTCAATATCGAGGGGATCTACAACAAGGACTTCAACTCGGTGACCGTCACCAAACTCGGCATGGTCGAGAAAGAGGGCGGCATCCGGCTCCCGGGCGAACCCGAGGCGCGCACCTATTGGGAAAGCGGCAATATCAGGAATAAGGACGGCGAGACCGTCAATCCCTACCTGATCAACAACACCGACGACGTGGACGGCTACTACGCTTCGGTCTCGGCGCAGGTGTCGAAAACCTGGGGCTTCGGTCTCTCGCTGACGGCGGCCTACACCTATTCGAGCGCCAAGAACGTGATCGACGGCATCGGCGACCAGGTGACCTCGGCATTCAGCACCAACACGTTCAACAAGAACGGTTCGAACGTGCCCGAACTGGGTTACGCATCCTACGTGTCGCCCCACCGCATCCTGCTCAACGTCGGCTACCGCCTCGCGCACAAGAGCGGCGCGTCGAACTTCGGGCTTTACTACGAGGCGTTCCGCCAGGGATATATCGGTTCGTACTCCTATTCGCGCTACTCCTACACGATGTACGTGCAGAGCGGCAAGTACCAGAACCCCGTGACGAACGACCGCGGCGCGGTGAACCTGATCTACATTCCGACCCGCGAGGAACTCGACGGCATGCCGTTCACGTCGGACGAGAACAGGGAGGAGTACTGGAAATTCATCCGGAACGACGACTATCTCTCGAAGCACACCGGCGAATACTCGAAGCGCGGCGGCGCCGTGATGCCCTGGCAGCACATGCTGAACTTCCGCTTCTCGCAGGACTTCTACGTCAACGTCAAAGGCCGGCGCAACACGATTTCGCTGGGGCTCGATGTCAACAACATCGCCAACATGCTCAACCGCGACTGGGGCAACGTCAAACGGATCAGCACGACCAACATCCTGAAATACGAGAACGGCGCCTACACGTTCAACAAACCCACATGGTCGAAGTACGCCGGCACGATTTCGACCTGGTCGGCGATGTTCAGCATCCGCTACACCTTCAACTAATCTCCCGGAAGAGGCTCAAAAAGGAAGAGACCGGTTTGCGCCGGTCTCTTTCTTTTGTTTATATGCAGTCCGATTGCAACAACCGCCGGCGCAGGGCGTCGCACGCCGCGTCGGGATCGCGGTGATCGAAGAGGAAACCGTGGATGCCGAGGGTCGCGGCCGCTTCGATATTGGCTTCGCGGTCGTCG
>ERZ773228.4655-NODE-4655-length-10090-cov-2.365620_pt1 | contig 10090 bp, 6 predicted proteins | sample MGYA00580524_ERZ773228 | MGnify/ENA primary metagenome ERZ773228 (study PRJEB29015, sample SAMEA2737768) | human gut metagenome | biome: human gut; feature: human-associated habitat; material: faeces | place: China | collected 2012 ...
AGCAGACGGACTCGTATGGAGATCGCCGGCAATCGTAGGTAAAGCCACGTTTGCGATCGCCCCATCCAACACCGACACGGTAACACCAAGCCCAATCGCTAGGATCGCCCAATAACGGCTAGGGATTGGCAAGCCATCCGGGATATTCCCTCCCGTCTGACCATTTATATTCGTTATTTCTTTATCCATACGGTATATGAAACAGAAATAGGATGTATCTGGTTTAGGAAGTATCGACCAGATCGAGTATCTTTGCCCGTATAAATGGACATGACATGGCAAAACAAGGCACTATACTAGTTGTGGATGATAATAAAGGTATCCTGACCGCCGTACAAATGCTGTTAGGAACTTGCTTCGAGAAGGTTATCACCATCTCTACCCCGAACAAGATAAAAAACACGCTGCACGACGAGAACGTGGATGTCGTATTGCTCGACATGAATTTCAGCGCCGGTATAAACAGCGGCAACGAGGGGTTGTTCTGGCTCTCCGAGATCAAGAAGGCTTATCCCTCGATACAAGTCGTTCTCTTTACCGCCTACGCCGACATCGATCTGGCGGTACGAGGAATCAAGGAAGGGGCTACCGATTTCGTGGTAAAGCCTTGGGACAACGCTAAATTATTGGAAACCTTGCAAGCCGCTTACCAAATCCGCTCGGCCAATCATAAAGGCGGTGTCGGCAACAAGCAGTTGGTATCCAAGGAAAGCGGTATGTTCTGGGGAGACAGCAACGCCATGCAGCAACTACGGATGCTGATAGAGAAAGTAGCCAAGACAGACGCCAATATATTAATCACGGGAGAGAACGGAACCGGTAAGGAAATGCTGGCCCGGGAAATACACCTGCTATCCCCCCGCAAGGATGAGGCCATGGTACCGGTGGATATGGGCGCTATCACGGAGACGCTGTTCGAGAGCGAGCTGTTCGGACACGTAAAAGGGGCCTTCACCGACGCCCGGACGGATCGCCCCGGTAAGTTCGAGGTAGCGAACAACGGAAGCTTGTTCCTCGACGAGATCGGGAACCTGTCTTATCATTTGCAAGCCAAATTATTGACCGCCTTGCAACGCCGGAGCATCGTACGGGTAGGTAGCAATACCCCGATCCCCATCAATATCCGCCTGATCTGCGCCACGAACCGGGACTTGCAGGAGATGGTACAGAAAGAGCAATTCCGCGAGGACTTGCTGTATCGTATCAATACGATACACGTAGAGATCCCGCCCTTGAGGGAGCGGCCGGAGGATATCGTACCGCTTACCGAAATATTCATCACGAAATATACCAACATCTATGGTAAAAAGCCCATGGCTCTCACCGACGACGCCAAGGAAAAACTGAAAGCCCAACCTTGGCTGGGTAATATCCGCGAACTGGAACATACCGTGGAGAAAGCGATTATCATCGCCGACGGTGATACTTTAGATGGCAGCAATTTCGATTTTCCCCGTAAGCGGGAGGTGCCCGTCAAGAATGACATCACTACGCTCGAGGAAATGGAGTATACAATGATCAAGGCCGCCATGGATAAATTCGGCGGCAATCTCTCGCTCGTGGCGAACCAGTTGGGAATCTCACGGCAAACGCTTTACAATAAGATCAAGCGGTATGAACTTTAAAGGCATTTATTACAGCCTCACCTTCCGCCTCGCCCTCGCTATCGGGCTGACGGCGGCACTCACCTACTTGGCCTTGGTGGAAGAATGGGGATGGTTCCTGTTCTTAGGCATCGGATGGATGGCTGCCTTGCGGGGCATCAGCCTTTTGTTCAAGCGGAACGCACAAAAGGTAGCCTTCATGTTCGACGCGATCGACAATAGCGATTACGCCTTCAAATACGCTACCCGGGGGCGTTCCTCCAACGACAAGCTGGTTAGCGAGTCCTTAAACCGCATCACCCAGATACTTTTTCAAGCGAAAGCCGAGGCGATCCAGAAAGAGAAATATTACGAGTTGATCATGAACCAAGTGAATACGGGTATCATCGTAGAAGATGATAAGGGCAATATTTTCCAGACCAACAACGAGGCCTTGCGACTGCTGGGATTGACGGTCTTTACCCATGCCCGCCAGCTCGGACGTATCGACGAGAATCTAGAGCGCCTCATCAGCGACGTTCGTCCCGGCGAGAAACATCAGATCTCCTTTATCAACGAGCGGGGCACGGTACATCTCTCGGTCCGTGTCTCCGAGATGACGCTCCAAGAGAAACACGTCCGCATCATCGCGATCAATGATATCAACAGCGAGCTGGACGATAAGGAGATCGAGTCATGGATACGGCTGACACGGGTCTTGACCCATGAGATCATGAACTCCGTCACCCCTATCACCTCCTTGAGCGACACCTTGCTTTCCCTCCACCAGAATGTCGACGAGGAGATACGGGGCGGCTTGGAGGTAATCAGCTCTACCGGGAAGAGCTTGATCGCGTTCGTCGAGTCGTACCGTAAGTTTACGCATATACCGACTCCTCAGCCCTCTTTATTCTACGTCAATAAGTTCGCCGAACGGCTCACGCGGTTGGCCCGTCATCACAATAACTACCCGAACATAACCATTCGTATCGACGTGGAACCGGAGGACTTGATCGTCTACGCCGACGAGAACCTGATCACGCAAGTAGTCTTGAACCTCTTGAAGAACGCCATGCAAGCGATCGGGCACGAGCAAGAAAACGGGCTTATCTTGTTCAAGGCGTATTGCGACCCCAACGAGGCCGTTATCCTAGAAGTGACGAACAACGGCCCCATCATCCCCCCCGAGGAAGCCGAGCATATATTCGTGCCGTTCTTCACCACGAAAGAAGGCGGAAGCGGTATCGGGCTGTCCATCTCACGACAGATCATGCGCTTGTCCGGCGGCAGCATCGCGTTGAGAAGCAACCCGGCCCAACGGCAGACTACCTTCGTGTTGACATTCCCGTAGCTCGTTTACCATATCCGCATAAACGCGGACACGCGGCCGGGCGGATACGCGGACACACAAGCCCGGATACACGGGCGCGACCGTACGGGTACGACCGCGTATCCGTACAGCTGCCCATCCGTATCCGAGTAGCTACATCTTTGTATCCGGGCAGCTACATCTTTGTATCCGAGTAGCTACATCTTTGCAGCCGTACGGATACGGACGGACAGCCGGGCAGCTACAAGAGGACAGCCGTACGGATACCCGCCATCGGCCGTCCGAACGTATTTCCGGCCACCGTTAGGTAACAACAAAACTATTCGTATCTTTACGCTGTTTTTTTAATTTAAAAGTATCCATACAAACATGAACTTACTAGACAAACTGAAGATCAACCACCGCCCCCGCTCCGGGGCATTGGATTTGCTAAAATATATCGGCCCCGGATTACTCGTCACCGTAGGCTTTATCGATCCCGGAAACTGGGCGACGAATCTCGCGGCAGTTCGGCTACGCCCTCCTGTGGGTCGTCACCTTCTCGTCCGTCATGCTGATCATTATCCAGCACAACGTGGCCCACCTCGGTATCGTGACCGGCCTCTGCCTCTCGGAGGCGACCAACAAATACATGCCGCGCGTGCTAAGCCGCCCGATCCTAGGATCGGCCATGCTCGCCAGCATATCCACCTCCCTCGCCGAGATACTCGGTGGAGCCATCGCCCTCCGGATGCTGTTCGGTATGCCGATCAAGGCGGGAGCGGTGATCGTCACCATCGTATGCCTCGCCATGCTATTCAGTAATACATACAGCAAGACCGAACGCTGGATCATCACGTTCGTGTCCATTATCGGGCTCTCGTTCCTATACGAGCTGGCGTTGGTCGACGTAGACTGGGGGCAGGCCGTGGTAGGCTGGGTGAAACCCACCTTCCCCGAGAACTCCATGCTGATCATCATGAGCGTACTGGGAGCCGTCGTGATGCCTCACAACCTGTTCCTGCACTCGGAGGTGATACAGAGCCGGGAATGGAACCTAGAGAACGAGTCGGTCATCAAGAAACAACTGAAGTACGAGTTCTACGACACGCTCCTGTCCATGGTGATCGGCTGGGCGATCAACTCGGCGATGATCATCTTGGCCGCCTCTACCTTCTTCAAGCAAAACATCGCCGTAGACGAGCTGGACCAAGCGCAACAGTTATTGGTACCCCTCGTAGGAAATAACGCCGGGGTGATTTTCGCCGCCGCCCTATTACTGGCGGGTATCTCCTCGACCATCACATCCGGTATCGCCGGGGCTTCCATCTTCGCCGGATTCTATGGCGAGGCGTACAATCATACCGACCTGCACTCAAAGCTGGGAGTCCTGCTATCGTTCGTCCCCGCCTTGGCCATCATATTCCTGATCGGCGATCCGTTCAAGGGATTGATCCTGTCGCAGATGTTGTTGAGCGTGCAATTGCCGATCACGGTCTTCACGCAAGTGTACCTGACCTCCAGCAAGAAGGTCATGGGTGCCTACGCGAACAGCCGCTCTACGACCATCCTCCTCTTGCTGTTGGGAACGATGGTAACCGTCCTAAATATAGCCCTGCTCATCAGCCTATTTTAAAAAGAAATCGCTACCTTTGCCCCATTCGAAGAAAAACTATCAATTTTTAAGTATGAGCGATATCAATACAAACGAAGAAGAAGGCAAGAAGAACCTGAATTTCATTGAGGCAGCCGTAGAGAAAGATTTAGCGGAAGGCAAGAACGGAGGACGTGTACAAACCCGTTTCCCGCCCGAGCCCAACGGATACCTTCACATCGGCCACGCAAAGGCCATTTGCCTAGATTTCGGCATCGCTGAACGCCATGGCGGTATCTGCAACCTCCGTTTCGACGACACGAACCCGACGAAGGAGGATGAGGAATACGTGGAGGCGATCAAGGAGGATATCCAATGGCTGGGATATCAGTGGGGAAATATTTATTACGCGTCCGACTACTTCCAGCAATTGTGGGATTTCGCGATCCGCCTCATCGAGGAAGGTAAAGCATATATTGACGAGCAGACATCCGAACAAATAGCCCAGCAAAAGGGCACGCCTACACAACCGGGCATCGAGAGCCCGTATCGCGACCGCCCGATCGAGGAAAGCCTAGCTCTCTTCAAGAAGATGAACACGGGCGAGATAGCGGAAGGAGCCATGGTACTTCGCGCGAAGATCGACATGGCAAACCCGAACATGCACTTCCGCGATCCGATCATCTATCGGGTGGTTAACCATCCGCACCATCGTACGGGTACGACGTGGAAAGCGTATCCGATGTACGACTTCGCCCACGGACAGAGCGATTTCTTCGAGGGCGTGACGCATTCTTTGTGTACCTTGGAGTTTGTCGTACACCGTCCTCTGTATGATTTGTTTATCGACTGGCTGAAGGAAGGCGAGGACTTGAACGACAACCGCCCCCGACAGACTGAGTTCAACAAATTGAACCTAAGCTACACGCTGATGAGCAAGCGTAACCTGCTTACATTGGTAAAAGAGAACTTGGTAAACGGCTGGGATGACCCCCGTATGCCGACCATCTGCGGTTTCCGCCGCCGGGGTTACTCTCCGGAGTCTATCCGTAAGTTCATCGACAAGATCGGTTATACGACTTACGACGCCCTGAACGAGTTCGCCTTGCTGGAAAGCGCCGTACGCGAGGATCTGAATGCCCGCGCCATCCGTGTATCCGCCGTGATCAATCCGGTGAAACTGATTATCACCAACTATCCGGAAGGACAGGTCGAGGAGCTGGAAGCCATCAACAACCCGGAAGATCCGGAAGCCGGCAGCCATACGATCGAGTTCAGCCGTGAGTTGTGGATGGAACGTGAGGACTTCATGGAAGACGCTCCCAAGAAATATTTCCGGATGGAAGTTCGTCTGAAGAACGCTTATATCGTAAAATGTACGGGCTGCAAGAAAGACGAGAACGGTGAGATTACCGAGGTATATTGCGAATACGATCCGAATACCCGTAGCGGTATGCCGGACGCTAACCGTAAAGTAAAAGGTACCTTGCACTGGGTAAGCCGCGCCCATTGCCAAAAAGCGGAAGTACGCTTATACGACCGCCTTTGGAAGGTGGAGAACCCCAGAGACGAATTGGCCGCTATCCGGGAGGAGAAGAATTGCTCCCCGCTAGAGGCGATGAAGGAAATCATCAACCCGAACTCCTTGGAGATCCGGAAAAACTGTTACGTAGAGAAGTTCGTGGCTACCTTGCCCAAGCTTTCCTACCTTCAATTCCAGCGTATCGGCTATTTCAACATAGATAGCGAATCCACCCCCGACAACTTGGTATTCAACCGTACCGTAGGGCTAAAAGACACGTGGAGCAAGATTAATAAATAAAGAATATAATTACATAAAAAAAATAGACATATGGAACTATTTAAAAATAAACAAATGGTGCAAAGCCAAAAATCTAACACTATCAGAAATGGTCAATGACATTATAGAGATAGATATAACCAAAGTAGATTTATTTTTAAAAGACCATCTAAAAAGAGAAAATAAAAATATAGTAGATTAGAAGGTGAAACTATGAGTGTTAAAACAATAAACATAACAATAGATGAATTAATTGAAAAGTTCAAAAAATACAATAACAACGAAAAAGATATAGAACTAATAAGAAGAGCATACGACTATGCTGAGAAAAAACATTTTGGTCAAAAAAGAATATCCGGTGATGATTACATACTACATCCCTTAAATGTTGCTTTAATACTAACAGAAATATCCGCTGACGCCCCATGCATGGCTGCAGCCTTACTTCATGACACAATTGAAGACTCAGATGCCACCAAAGAAGAAATAGAAAAACTATTCGGCAGCGAAGTTGCCCTTCTAGTAGATGGCGTAACAAAACTAAACAAAATAAACTTCACATCCGATTCCGAAGCCTCAGCAGCATATCAAAGAAAAATCCTCGTAGGCCTATCCGAAGATGTAAGAGTAATAATAATCAAACTAGCAGATAGACTACACAACATGCGTACCCTTGATGTCATGTCTGAAGAAAAGCAAAAGAAAAAAGCCAAAGAAACCCTTGAAATACTAACTCCCGTAGCCCATAGACTGGGTATCTATAAAATCAAGAGCGAGCTAGAAGACCTCTCATTACGATACCTAAAACCAGATGCCTATTTTGACATTGTAGAAAAACTAAATCAAAAGAAAGTCGAACGAGATGCCGCGGTTAGCAAAATGATGGACGAAGTGTCCAGCCTTTTAAAAGAACACAACATTCCCCACGAAATAAAGGGCCGTAGTAAAAGCATTTATAGCATATACAACAAATTAGCCAAAGGAAAACCATTCAGTGACATATATGACATCTTAGCACTTAGGGTATTCGTGGACACCGAGCAGGAATGCTACATAGCCCTAGGTTTAATACATTCAAAATACAAACCAGTTCCCAAGAGATTCAAAGACTACATCGCCATGCCCAAAACCAACCTATACCAATCATTACACACAACAGTATTTGGCATAGATGGTGAACTGTTTGAAATACAAATTAGAACCTATGAGATGGATAAAATAGCAGAATACGGTATTGCCTCCCATTGGTCATACAAAGAGCACAAAGACGGAGCAACTGCTTCAAAAGATATCATGGAACAGAAACTTCAAATATTCAGAAACATCATCGAACTAAATGAAGACTCATCAACTCCTGAAGAATTTGTATCATCAGTAAAGAAAGACATTCTATCAAGTGATGTAATTTATGTCTACACACCAAAAGGTGATGTAATCGAACTACCAGAAGGCAGCACTCCAGTAGATTTTGCCTATAAAGTTCATAGTGAAGTAGGGGATCGCATGATAGGAGCCATTGTCAATGATAACATAGTCCCCCTAGACTACAAATTAAATACCGGCGACATCATTAAAATAAATACCAACAAAGCAAGTACGCCAAGTAAAGACTGGCTATCATTTGTTGTTACAACCGGAGCAAAAAACAAAATCAGAGCCTACTTCAGTAGACTAGAAAAAGATGAAAATATTGAAAAAGGCAGTGACGCACTAGAAAAAGAATTACGAAAAAATAATCTATCAATAAACGAATTCTTAACCAACAAAAACATCGACATCATCCTAGACGAACTAAAACTAAAAGATATCGATGACCTATATGTCAACATAGCCCTAGGTAAATACACTCCAAATCAAATAATAAAAATAGTTAACAAACCCGAAGAAGAAAAAGTAGACATCGCCGCTAAAATTAACGAAACAAACTATAGCAAAACAAGTTTTTCCAATAACGATGTCCTAGTAGAAGGTATGAATGAAATAAAAGCCAGCCTAAGTTCCTGTTGCAAGCCAATTCCAGGAGACAACATCATAGGATACATCACTAGAGGATCAGGTATAACAGTTCATCGTAGTACCTGCAGAAACATCATTGACATTGACGAAAGACTAATCAATGTCAAATGGAATGATAATGTTACCAAAAAGTATCCTTCAGATATTCTAGTATACACAAACACCTTTGACAATCTACTAGATATAATCACAAAAGCCTCTTCCAGTGGTATCATCATAGATAGCATCTCCACAATTAACAAGAGTGATTACAAAGTCTACAATATGACAGTTCTAGTAGAAAACAAAGATAAACTAGAAAAATTCATCAACGATTTATTAAACCTAAATTTCGTTCAAAAAGTAGAAAGAAGTGTTAATTAATGAAAGTATTAGTACAAAGAGTAACATCTGCAAATGTCAAAGTAAACAACAAAGTAGTAGGAGAAATAAATAGAGGAATACTCTTATTCGTAGGTTTCACTCAAAGTGATACTGTAAAAGAAATAGGCTACATGGTAGATAAAGTGATAAATCTTCGTATATTTGATGATGAGAATGGTGTGATGAACAAAAGCTTACTTGACACTGAGGGTAGCATCCTATCAGTTAGTCAGTTCACTCTATATGCCGATAGTTCCAAAGGCCGCAGGCCATCATACATAAATGCCCTAAATGGAGACGAAGCCATAGTTCTATACGATGACTTCAATAAAAAGTTAAAAGAAAAAAACGTCAAGGTAGAGACCGGTATCTTTGGCGCTTATATGCAAGTAGAACTAATAAATGATGGTCCAATTACCATAATGCTAGAGAAGTAGAGTTATCTACTTTTTTCTTTTATTCCTCTCGTGCCTATAGTCACTCAAGGTTTTCTAATGCCTAAGGTCATTAGAAAAAAGTTTTGAGCTTGTCATCTCAAAACTAAAATTATTTTTTCAGAATAATTCATTAGTTTGCTAAATAATCAAAAGCGCATTGACAAAGCAAACAAATTGGTATACAATATTAATTACTTTGAGAGGAAGAAGATAAAAAATGAAAAATAATTATATTAATGAAACTACAAGAAGAAGACTAATATCATTAATGCTTGCATCTAGTTTAACATTAACTTCATTTGGATTAACAGGATGTGGCAAAAAGAAACAAGAAAGTGATTCTTTTGAGCCAACAACAAAACAAGAAAGAATTGAAGGTTACACAAAAATAGAGAAATCTTGGTTTTGCGAAGTTTCTGTTACAGACGTTGAAAATGGTATGTTACTAGATGGTGCTAAATTTGAACTTAGAGATGAAAATAATAACTTAATAGAAAGTTGGATTAGTAGTTCAAAAGAAGCACATAGAATAGAAAATATAAAGGATGGATTGTATACATTAACTGAAGTTGCTGCACCAGAAGGTTATGTGGTTGCAGGAAATAAAAATACTTGGACTATCAATCCATCATCTGGATGGAAAAGCGACTGTATGATAATTGATAATATCAGTGCTAGCAAATACGTAGACAAAGGCATCAATAATATACTAAATACAGGTAGAAAAGAAGATATAGATGGACAGTACTTTGTTCTAAAATTGAGAGAAAGTTATGAAAATAGATTAAATAATAAAGATTTTCTTGAGTATGAAGGAGAATTACCAAAATACATATTATTGAAAGGTAGTTATTTAGAAGCAATAGGTGTATTATTTAATAGTAATTCAGTTCAATATGAGTTTTTTGGTACAGAAGAAAACCTTTCTTCACAAATAAATTCTGCTACTGACATATCTTTCTTCTATGACAATGATGGTATCTATTA
>ERZ773228.4658-NODE-4658-length-10088-cov-3.306987_pt1 | contig 10088 bp, 5 predicted proteins | sample MGYA00580524_ERZ773228 | MGnify/ENA primary metagenome ERZ773228 (study PRJEB29015, sample SAMEA2737768) | human gut metagenome | biome: human gut; feature: human-associated habitat; material: faeces | place: China | collected 2012 ...
CCGTACTTATTATTGCCGTATGAACCTGTCTTAATATACTTTGTTCCGTCAGGAGCACCGTTTTCGATTGTTGCGGCTACAACTTTATCACCCGTGATTGATGTAAGTGTACTTGATTCACCGTTCATTGACGCTGCCAAAGTATCAAGATTTTGAGGTGTACCTACTGTTGAATCGTCCGCAAACAATCCCACAATACCGTCCACGATTGAATTCTTAACACTTGACAGACTCAAAAGTGCATTATCGCCGTCATCTTCTTTGCTGAACAATGCTGTTGTGTCTGCTTTTTCGCTTTCGCCGATTACAACCGGTTTGCAAATCGGTGTAGCCATATCGCTTTTCCATAGCATAATCTTCATATTGTCTGTTGTTACAAAGCTTGATGATACAGGATAATCATTATATGCACCACTCTTATCAAGTGTAACTTTCTTTGTATCAATGCTCTTTAAAGTCTTATCTGCGTTATAGCTTGCGAATATCAGGTTTGCATTTTCAATAGAGTCTACAGCCGTAACTCTTGCTGTACCGTTAGCATATTCAAGAACTGCATTTGGAGCATTTTCTGCGTTGTACATTACGTTAGCAGTCTTTGTATTTTCGTTCATATTGTAACTTACACCGTCAAGGTAGCCAAGTACAGTACCTATATCCGATACAAGTTCACCGTCTTTATACTCTGTCTGAGCATTTAACAGGTTCTTCTCAGTACCCTTGTTTACAAACAAAGTTGTTGAACCGTTTTGAATATCAATTTGTGTGTAACCGTCTTTCAAACCGCCTGTGATTGAAACAATCGGCAAGCTGCCGTCTGTGTATGACGGAACGTCACCCTCTGTTTGAATTGTGTATTCAATATTCGGATTGACTTTCTTTAAAGCCTCCAAAGTCTTGATTGCGTCACACAATACGCCTGTTGTTGTATCAGGTCTGTAAGGTGATTTTGTATATCCTGTTATTGTTGTGCCGTTAAGCTTTATTTCATACTTATCAACATCTTCGTCAGGGTCGATTGTGTATGTATTGCCGTTATCTGAGAAATCAGCAGTTGCACTGCTGCCAAGTGTCTTTAGTGACGGAACTGTTTGTTGAATTACCTGTGCAACGTCGCCTTGTGCAAATGTACGTTGCATTTTTGTTGTCAAACCGCCTGTCATATTAAGGTCGTCTGTTGAGTTGATTGTAGCCGTTACAGGCGCTTGACCTTCAAGAGATGCTGATAGAGTAATTGCGCCTGCCTTTCTTGTTGAACGAACAAATATTCTGTTTGTACCACATTCTGCATAGCAGTAATCAGTGTTGTTTGTTGTAATCTTATCGCCTACACCGCTGTTGTAACCGCCAAGAAGAACACCTTCACCGTTTAATGAAAGATTAATCTTGTCATATGCAAGCGGACAAGTGTTTCCGTCTTTATCTACTACTGCAACGTCAAAGTATGCAATATCACTGCCGTCTGCGATAAGTCCGTCAGGGCCTGCAACAGGAGTGATCTTCAATGTTGTTGCCTCGCCTGTTGTTGATATATAGTCTTCTGCAACAACTTCATCTCTTGCGTCATATGCAACAGCCTTAACTGTACCCGATTCTGTTACATCAATACCTGAGAATGAATATATAAATGTGCTGTCAGGCTTTGTTGATGTACCCTTTAGCTTATCATTAACGTAAAGTTCGACCTTTGAAAGACCTGCCGAACCGATAACATAAACTGTCTTGTTCTTAGGATCACGTTTGCCGTATTCGCCTGTTTCTTCCCAATATGTACCGTTGTATGACTTTAGCGGATAGTTATATGTATCGTCGCTAAGTTGCGGATAATTCCAGTGACCTACGATATGCAATTTAGGTGTCGTTGACTGAATTGTCTGCATTGTATAGAATACGTCTTTCTTTATTCTTACAGGGTCAACCTTACCTGATGTACGGCAGTTTTCAGTACCTGTGTTTCTGTTGTGCATATTTGAGTCTGACCATACCATCATAGCCGCAGCCGAATAGTAGTCATTACCTGATAAACCGCCTACACGGTCTGAATAAAATTCGTTATACGCTCTTGCGTCTACCAATGAAAAATCTTCCGATGTAAGGTCGTGTATATCGTAACCGTCCGTCTTTGACGCACCTGCACCAAGCCACTTATTTCTGTAATCATAGTCAGGTGGTGAGAAGTCATCCCATACACGTCTCGGAGCCTCTTCACGGGCATATTCTGTTTCCATAATAGGAACATACTTCTTTATAGCCGCCATTGATGCCTTTGCATTGCTTGCATGTCTGTTAAGCATTGTGCCGACATAATCAGCCGCTTGAATTTGGTCTGTTGATGAAATTGTACGGCAACCGCAGAATCTTTCACCGTTAGGGTCAAGAATATTCTTTAGGTCTGTCATTTCCTGTTGATGTGCCGCTGTAACTGCGTTGTTACCTGCTTCCCAGAAAATTACCGATGGCGAGTTTTTGAAATAAATCATTGCGTCACGCATTGCCTCAACACGCTGATCCCATGCTCTTCCGTCAACGTCAGCCTCTTTATCACCAGCCGGACACGCCGATACTACACCGTACTTATCACCCGAACGAATTTGTGACGGCTTCGGCGCAACGTGCATCCAACGGATAAAGTTTGAATTTGATTCCTTTATCCATTGCATATCAAGGTCTTGCAACCAATCGTTTGCCACACCGATTACAGCCCACTCATTTGTTGAACGCTGTGCGTAACCTGTAAGCCATACAGGCTGGTCGTTAATCTTCAGACCGCCGTCGTTTATATCATATTCAACCTTGCGGAAACCTGTTGTTGTCTTTTGAACGTCAAGTACGTTTCCTTCGCTGTCCTTTAGGACTGTATATACGTCATACAAGTTCGGAGAATCAGGACTCCAGAACTTCATATCTTCACATTTTGCACTTGCAACAATTTTTGTTACGTCAACAGTTTCTGTGCTTGTTGCCGCAGGGTTATCGTCATAAGCGTCGTCAGGTACTGTTGTCATAAAGTGAGAATCTGCACCTGTATCTTTTGCTGTCTTAACTGATGTTGCGTCACTTTTAAATGAATATCTCAAATAAGGTTGCTTTGTATGGTCTGCGTCAGCATCTGTTGAGTCCTTGTTAGGGTCAACCATTTCAACGACATTTACTTCCAAAGTAACGTCCTTATCTGCATCTTCATTTCTTACTTCGCCCTCAACTGTGATTGTTGCCGACTTTCCTCTTATATCAAAGTCTGTCGCATAAATATAGTTACCTTTTGTTTTAAGATTATTGTATAGCGGCAAAGTCTGATAAGTCTTACCCTTTGCGTAAAGAATTACGTCACCTGTGATACCGCCTTGAACTTCGTTGAAGTCTTTTGTGTTCCATTGATAACCGTTACCGTCTGCCGCACCCGGTTCACTGCCCGGTTTTGTTTCTTTTGTTACCTTTGTTGTGTCAGACTGACCTCTGTCAGCCGCGTTATCTGTCGCAACTGCTATAAGGTTGTCTTGACCCGGTTTAACATAGTCTGTAATATCAAAGCCTGTTGCCGCGATACCTGCCTCATAGTAACCGACCATTTCGCCGTTTACATATAGGTAAACAGAGTTTCTTACCGCCTCAAATTCAAGGAAAAATTTCTTTCCCGCATCTGATTCAGGGATTGTTATATGCTTTCTGTAAAACATAAAACCTCTGTAAAGTCCTGCCTCACCGGCATCGTAACAAGCACCGTCAAATGAATCTTCCGCATTTATCGGATGCGGTACACTGACCGTATCCCAATCGCTGTCATCATAATCTGCATCGTAAAAGTTCTTTCCGTCTTTTGCAACGCTTGCCGATGCCTTAGCAAGCGGATATTCACTTCCGTCTGCCGCTTTTTTGAACTTCCAGTCGACGTTCATATTATATGTAACCGCCGGACTTTCCGGTTCTTCGTATACAGCAGAAGTCAGTTCTTCGTCTGCAAAAACCGGAACTACCGCTAATGACAACATCATCTGTAATGCCAACAGCAGTGAACAAAAATACTTATTTTTTTTCTTCATTTTTCATTTCCTCCTCTTTTATATGCTTTAATGATTGATTTAATTATATCAAATTTTAAACATTAAAGAATTGCATATCTTGTTTTAAATATTGCAAAAATTGCTTTTCTTTGTGATAACTGTATAGCTTGTATATTTTAATATTGATTTTTTGTGCATTTTTACATGCAAAAAGAGCAGTAACCCTAGATTACTGCTCTTTAAATATCGTTATTTTGCAAAAGTTGTTTTACATTCTGTAAACTTCTTCAGGTGAAACAACCGTTACATTTTCGTCTTTAAGCACTTCAAGTGCCTTTTCGGGATTTTCAACACGAACAATTACAAGTGCGCCCTTATCGCTCTTACCGATAAATGCGTACATATATTCAATAGAAATACCTGCATTTTTAAGTTTTTCAATTTCACCTGCAAGTCCGCCCGGTTTATCAGCAACCGCAAGTGCAATAACGTCCGTAACCTTTACAACAAGATTATTGCTCTTTAGAATTTCAGCCGCTTTATCCGGGTCGTTTACAATCATTCTCACAATACCGAAATCAGTAGTATCCGCAATCGACAATGCACTGATGTCGATACCGTTCTTTCCTATTACATTAAGTATATCCGAAAGTCTGCCCGATTTATTTTCCACAAAAACAGATATTTGTTTAATCAGTTTCATAGCTTTTACCTCCCTATTAATCGTGAAGTTTACGGTTATCTATAACTCTCTTTGCCTTACCCTCACTTCTTGTGATGGTTTTCGGCTCAACAAGCGTTACCTTTGCGCCAAGTCCCAACGTACTGCGTAATTTTGCAACGATATTCTTTTCAATCGCCGCAACAGACTTAACATCATCAGAAAGCATGCCCTCCGACATTTCAACTTGTACTTCAAGAGTATCTGTGTTATTTTCTCTGCCGACAATAATCTGATAGTTAGGAGTAATATCGCCGCCGATTTTCAAAAGTACTTCTTCAATCTGTGACGGGAATACGTTTACACCTCTTATAATAAGCATATCGTCGGTTCTTCCTGCAGGTTTCTTCATTCTTACAAGTGTTCTTCCACATTCGCATTTTTCATAATCAAGTACGCATAAGTCACGCGTTCTGTAACGCATCATTGGCATACCCTCTTTTGTAATCGTTGTGAAAACAAGTTCGCCGAATGAGCCCGGAGGAAGTACTTCTTCCGTATCAGGGTCGATAATTTCAGGAATAAACATATCTTCACAAACGTGCATACCATTTTGAGCAGAACATTCATAAGATACACCAGGGCCTGTGATTTCGGTAAGTCCGTATACGTCATATGCCTTTATACCAAGCGACTGCTCAATCTGATGACGCATATCTTCCGTCCAAGGCTCTGCACCGAATATACCTGCTTTTAGACTAAGTTGGTCTTTAACGCCCATTTCGTTTATTGTTTCGCCAAGATACATTGCGTATGACGGAGTACAGCAAAGGTGAGTTGCACCGAGTTCAATCATAAGTCTGATTTGTCTTTCGGTGTTACCCGATGATGTAGGGATTGTCATAGCACCGATTCTTTCAGAACCGCCGTGTGCACCCAAACCGCCTGTGAACAAGCCATAACCGTATGACACCTGGACAACCGAATTTTCATCGCCGCCTGCCGCCGCAATCTGTCTTGCCATACAGTCTGCCCACATATCAAGGTCGTTTCTTGTATAACCGGCTACAATCTGTCTGCCTGTTGTACCCGACGATGCGTGTATTCTTACAATATCCTTTTTGTCTGCCGCAAAAAGCTCAAACGGATAATAATCTCTCAAGTCCTGCTTTGTTGTAAAAGGCAACTTTGCAAGATCTTTAAGTTCTTTTATATCCTCAGGCTTTACACCCTTTTTATCCATTCTTTCTCTGTACATCGGAACATTTTCATAAACATTCTTTACTTGTTTTTGAAGTCTTTCAAGCTGAAGTTTTTCAAGCTCGTTTCTGTCCATTGTTTCAATTTCCGGCTGATACATTCCCATTGGGTACATCTCCTTTACTTTTTCTTTTTGTTTCTTATAAGCACTGCCGCTATAACAGCCCAAACAACAATAATTGCGACTGTCCAACCTATATAGGTAGTGAATAAATCATGTAGAGTTTTAATCAATAATTGCACTTTTTACTCCTTAAAGTTCATATCCAAGTTCAAACGCTTTAATATTGACATCAAGGAATTTTTCCGGAACAGTTTCCTTTATAACGTCAATCCAAACATTTTTATCTACGTCCATACTCTTTGCCAAAAGTCCGATTAAAACTACGTTTACAGCTTTGATTGTACCTGCCTTTTCCGCAAGAGAAAGTGCGTCTACAGCCTGCAAATTAATCTTTGCACTAAGTTTTTCTTCAATATTTTCAGGATATTCCATAGCACCTGTGATTACAGGCATAGGATTCATTTTTTGAGTATTGGCAATCATCGTACCGCCTTTTTTCAAATAAGGCAAAGCACGCATAGCCTCAAGCATTTCAAATGCCAAAATCAAATCCGCCTCACCGCGGTCTATAATAGGTGAATAAACCTTATCACCGTACTTTACATATGTAACAACACTGCCGCCGCGTTGGCTCATACCGTGAACCTCGCTGACTTTAACGTCATAACCCTCTTTAATTGCAACCTTACCAAGTATACGGCTTGCAAGAAGTGTACCTTGTCCGCCGACACCGACTATCATTATGTTCATTCTACTTTTCCTCCTTTTCAATCGCACCAAACGGACAGACATTTGTACATAGTCCGCAGCCGTTACACTGTGTTGTGTCAATCTTAACAGTATCGCCGTCTAATGAAATTGCAGGACAGCCGAGTTTCATACACATCTTACACTTCTTACACTTGTCTGTTATGTGACAGTGACCCGAATACTTTTTACGCATATTCGGAAGAAGTGCGCAAGGTCTTTGTGCGATAATAACCGAAGGTTCTTCTCTTTCAACTTCTTCTTTTACGACCTTTTCAAAATTCTGTACGTCAAACGGGTCTGCAACGACAACGTGTTCAATACCGATTGACTTGCAAAGTGTTATCAAATTAACTTGCTTTGTTTCTTCCTTACGGATTGTGTAACCTGTTGTAGGGTTATCCTGGTGACCTGTCATACCTGTGATTGAGTTGTCAAGAATAATAACAGTATTGTTACCCTTGTTGTATACAATGTCAACAAGACCTGTAATACCCGAGTGCATAAATGTTGAATCGCCGATTACTGATACAAGTTTCTTATTAAATTCAGCACCTCTTGCTTTTGCCATACCGTGTGCGGCACTGATTGAAGCACCCATACAAATTGTTGTGTCAACGCTTTGCAGAGGAGGTGTTGCACCAAGTGTATAACAGCCTATATCACCCGAAACAACAAGACCGAGTTTCTTTAGTACATAGAATGTACCTCTGTGCGGACAACCTGCACACATTACAGGAGGACGAACAGGTGTAGGCTCATCTATAACGTCAAATTCAGGTGCGTCTGTACCCAAAACAGCTTTCTTAATCATTGACGGTGTATATTCGCCTTGAAGTGTAAATACGTCCTTGCCTATTACATCAACTCCGACGCTCTTACAGAAATCTTCGATAACAGGGTCAAGTTCTTCGATAACGAAAACTTTATCATACTTTGACGCAAATTCTTTTATCTTCTTTTCCGGTAATGGATAAACTATACCGATTTTCAAATAATCAGCCTTATCGCCAAGTGCTTCTTTTGCATACATATATGCGATACCGCCTGCGATAATACCGATTTTTGAGCCGTTTTCTTCAACTCTGTTAAGAGGTGATGTTTCAGCCATTTCCTTTAGTGCGTTTATTCTGTCCTCAACGACAACGTGACGCTTTATCGCATTACCCGGCATCATTACATACTTCTGCGGATTTTTCTCGTAATCCTTTAATGCAACTTCCTGCTTTTCTTCTTCCTCAACAAGACTCTGTGAATGAGAAACTCTTGTTGAAAGTCTTAAAAATACAGGTGTATCGTATTTTTCGGAAAGTTCATATGCAGTCTTTGTGAACTCCTTACATTCTCCGCTGTCAGACGGCTCTAACATAAGTATTTTAGATGCCTTTGCATAGTGACGTGAATCCTGTTCATTCTGTGATGAGTGCATACCTTGGTCATCGGCAACGCACAATACAAGACCGCCGTTTACTCCTGTATAGCTTGCAGTGAAAACAGGGTCAGCCATTACGTTAAGACCGACGTGTTTCATACAAGACATACTTCTTGCGCCGGCGATTGACGCACCGATTGCAACTTCTGCCGCAACCTTTTCATTCGGCGCCCATTCAACGTATATATCGTCATATTTAACTATATTTTCTGTAATCTCGGTACTCGGTGTGCCGGGATATGAGGAAACAACGCTTACACCGGCCTCATAAGCACCGCGTGCAACCGCTTCATTTCCAAGCATTAACTTTTTCATCATGTAATCCTCCTCGTTATTTAACCATTATTATAATTTTAACAAAATTCGCCTCTATCGTCAAGTACATTGTAGAAAAAAGCAACAAAATATATTATACTTTCATATTAAAATACCCATTTGCATTAAGCAAATGGGTATTTCAATCAAGGACTGTTGAGAAATCAGTTCGTTTTTTGCGAAAATGAACTCGTCGGCGTACATTGGTACGTTAGAGTTTATTGTCACAAAAAGTGCATAGTCAAGCCGTATATCAAAGATAGGCTTGACTATTATTTGTTTTATTTTTTAATCAACTCATAAACATAAAAATAACATTTTGCACGTTACGGACAATTTATCGACAGTTCTTTTTATTCAAGTTCAAATGCACCTGTGTAAAGTTGATAATACTTACCTTTTTGTGCAATAAGCTGTTCGTGATTACCGCGTTCGATAATTCTTCCGAGTTCAAGCACCATAATTACATCTGAATTTCTTACCGTTGAAAGTCTGTGTGCGATAACAAATACTGTACGTCCCGTCATAAGTGCGTCCATACCTCTTTGAACTATCGCCTCTGTTCTTGTATCAATACTTGAAGTTGCCTCGTCAAGTATCATTACGGGCGGGTCTGCAACCGCCGCTCTTGCGATTGACAAAAGCTGTCTTTGACCTTGCGACAAGCTGCCGCCGTCACCCGAAATAACTGTATCGTATCCTTCAGGCAACATATTTATAAACTCATCCGCATTCGCAAGTCTTGCCGCCGCATAAACTTCTTCGTCCGTTGCGTCAAGATTACCGTATCGGATATTTTCCTTAATTGTACCCGTAAACAAGTTTGTATCCTGTAAAACGATACCGAGCGAACGTCTTAAATCTTTCTTTTTGATACGGTTAATATTAATTCCGTCATAAGTTATCGTACCGTCGGCAATATCATAGAAACGATTTATAAGGTTGGTAATTGTAGTTTTACCCGCACCTGTCGCACCAACAAACGCAACCTTTTCGCCGTGGTCGGCATATAATGTTATATCATGCAGTACAATTTTTTCGGGATTATATCCGAAATCAACATCAAAGAATTTAACTTCACCCGTAAGACGTGTATATTTAACACTGCCGTCCTTTTGAACTTCTTTCCAAGCCCACATATATGTCTTTTCTTCCGTTTCAACTATATTGTCGTTTCTGTCGTACTTAACATTGACAAGTGTAACATCGCCGTTGTCCTGTTCTACTTCTTCATCCATAAGATTGAATATTCTTTCCGCTCCGGCAAGTGCCATAACGATTGAGTTAAGCTGTTGCGATATTTGGTTTATCGGCATTGTAAATGATTTTGAAAGTTGCAGAAATGACGCTATAACGCCAAGTGTAAGTCCCGCAACTCCGTTTAGTGCAAGTGCACCGCCGATAATAGCTATAAGCACATACTGCAGGTTACCTAAATTAGCCATAATCGGCATTAGGATATTTGCGTATTTATTAGCCTCTGTTGCGTTTTCACAAAGTTCTTCGTTAATCTTATCAAAATCTTCTTTTGAATGTTCTTCGTGACAGAACACCTTAACGACCTTCTGACCGTTAATCATTTCTTCGATATAACCGTTTACCTTACCGATG
>ERZ773228.4662-NODE-4662-length-10085-cov-4.802293_pt1 | contig 10085 bp, 8 predicted proteins | sample MGYA00580524_ERZ773228 | MGnify/ENA primary metagenome ERZ773228 (study PRJEB29015, sample SAMEA2737768) | human gut metagenome | biome: human gut; feature: human-associated habitat; material: faeces | place: China | collected 2012 ...
CACGTGGCGGTCCTGCGCGCAGAGCGAGCGCAGGAAGTCGAGCTTCATCGGTGCTTTCAGATTGCTGCCGCCGCAGACGGCGGTCTCCGTCTTTGCAATGTTCATGTTCCCTTCCCGCCTTTCTCAGTTGCCCCGCGTCGCGCCCCAGGGAAAGCCCTTGGCGCTGCCGTGATAGACCACGCGCCGCACATTCAAAAACGCGCAGCGGCCGATGCGCCCCACGCTGTCGGGGATGACGACCGTGTCCAGATTGCTGCACTGGTAAAACGCCTCATCCTGGATCTCGCGCACGCTGTCCGGGATGACGATGCCCGTCAGGCCGATGCAGCGCGAGAACATGCCCTCCGGGATGACGGCGAGGCCGCGCGGCAGATTGGTACTGCGCAGGTGCACCTTATCATAAAATGCATAGGGCTCGACCGTCTCGATGCTGTCCGGGAGGAGGAGCGTGTCCAGATACGTATAGGAGACCATGGCGTAGGACGCCAGCCGGCGCACGCGCACCCCATCGACCGACGACGGCAGCTCGAGCACCGTGCCGGCGTTGAAGCAGCCGTCCGTGCCGATGCGGCCGGTCGCCGCGTCAAAGGCGAAATTCTGCGCCGCCGCCTGCGCCGCCGTCACAGGGTGGGTGTCCCACGGGCGATCGCGCAGCCAGGTCTGAATGTCCGCCTGTGTGCGCTCTCGCTTTTGCGCCAGGTAGTCCTGCATCTGCTGCAGGCCGCACTGCTGCGAAAAAAAGACCGCCAGATCCTCGGCCTCCAGCGGAATGGAAAAGCCCTTCGGCAGCTCCAGGCCGAGCTGCATGGTCAGGATGCGGCGGATATCGGCGCACGCATCATCATAACGCGAGAGCACCTTCTGATCGCAGACGAAGGGCACATCCAGCCGCGAGGCCTCGATGCCGCCGGCCGTCAAAAGCCCTGCAAAGCCATGGGCGCGGTCCAGGATCTTTTTCACGTCGCGAAACTGCGTACTCTGGTAAAGAAGCATCTCCATCACGAGGTCCTCCGTCAATTGTTATAAAACTATCATACAGGCGTGAGCCCCTTTCTTCTGTAACCAATGATGCACAGAAGGCGGTTTCCTTGTCTCTTTTCCGGCGCTTTGGGCAAATTTTGTACACGGTGTACATAGTTTATTCACTGGACAGTTGTTTCCTGATGTGGTAAACTAAAGTTACGTTACACGAGTCCAAAAAGTACATATATTTTATGAAGATAAAGGAAGCGGTCACATGAATGAAGTGAAAAACCCGAAAAAGCCGTTGGTGTATTATTACGCCATCGTCATTCTCGTGATCCTGGCGCTCAACTTTCTGGCGGTGCCCTGGCTGAGCCAGCGGCAGGTCAAGGAGGTCGACTACGGCACGTTCATGACCATGACGGAAAATCAGGAGATCGGCCGTGTGGAGGTGCAAAATAACCAGATCCTCTTCACGAACAAAGACGACACGCAGGTCTATAAGACCGGCCTGATGGACGATCCTGACCTCATCTACCGCCTGAAGGACTCCGGCGCGGAGTTCTCAAGTGAGATCGTCGAGCAGATGTCGCCGTTTCTGTCGTTTCTGCTGACGTGGCTGCTGCCGATCGTGTTTTTTGTCGCCCTCGGCCAGTTCATGCTCAAGCGCATGACGAACAAGGCCGGCGGGCCGAACTCCATGATGTTCGGCCTCGGTGGCTCGAACGCGAAGGTCTACGTCAAGTCGGCCGAGGGCATCAAGTTCTCCGACGTTGCCGGTGAGGACGAGGCAAAGGAAAACCTGACCGAGATCGTCGACTACCTGCACGACCCGGCAAAGTATCAGGACATCGGCGCGTCCATGCCCAAGGGCATCCTGCTCGTCGGCCCTCCGGGAACCGGCAAGACGATGCTGGCCAAGGCCGTCGCCGGTGAGGCGAACGTGCCGTTTTTCTCCATGTCCGGTTCGGAGTTCGTGGAGATGTTCGTCGGCATGGGTGCATCGAAGGTGCGCGACCTGTTCCGGCAGGCCAAGGAGAAAGCCCCCTGCATCGTGTTCATCGACGAGATCGACGCCATCGGCAAAAAGCGCGACGGGCAGGTCGGCGGCAACGACGATCGCGAGCAGACGCTCAATCAGCTGCTGACCGAGATGGACGTCTTCGAGGGCAACAACGGCGTCATCATCCTCGCCGCCACGAACCGGCCCGAGTCGCTCGACCCGGCGCTCACGCGCCCCGGCCGCTTTGACCGGCGCGTGCCCGTGGAGCTGCCCGATCTCAAGGGCCGCGAGGAGATCCTCAAGGTGCACGCCCGCAAGATCAAGGTCGCCGAGGACGTGGACTACAACAAGATCGCGCGCATGGCCTCCGGTGCCTCGGGAGCAGAGCTTGCGAACATCGTCAACGAGGCTGCGCTGCGCGCCGTGCGCGACGGCCGCCGCTTTGCCACGCAGTCTGACCTCGAGGAGAGCATCGAGGTCGTTATCGCGGGCTATCAGAAGAAAAATGCCATCCTCACCGATAAAGAGAAGTGGACGGTCGCCTACCACGAGATCGGCCACGCGCTCGTCGCCGCGCTGCAGACACACTCCGCCCCCGTGCAGAAGATCACCATCATCCCCCGCACGTCCGGCGCACTGGGCTACACCATGCAGGTCGAAGAGGGCAACCACTACCTCATGACCAAAGAGGAACTGGAAAACAAGATCGCCACGCTCACCGGCGGCCGCGCGGCCGAGGAGGTGCGCTTCGGCGTCATCTCCACCGGCGCGTCCAATGACATCGAGCAGGCGACGAAGCTCGCCCGCGGCATGATCACGCGCTACGGCATGAGCGAGGAATTTGACATGGTCGCGCTCGAGACGGTCACGAACCAGTACCTCGGCGGCGACACCTCCCTCGCCTGCTCGGCCGAAACGCAGACGCAGATCGACCATCAGGTCGTCGCGCTCGTGAAAAAAGAGCACACCAAGGCCGTCGGCATCCTCACGGAAAACCGCGCCAAGCTCGACGAGCTGGCCAAGTACCTTTATGAAAAGGAGACCATCACCGGCGAGGAGTTCATGGCCATTCTCAACCGCGCCTGACGGACTGCGATGCGGTCGTGCAGCGATCCCCGAATCCCCCCCCATGAAAGGAGGGCCACCGCAACCGTATGAATGAAAAACTGAAAGAAAAAGTCAAGGAATCTCTCTCGAGCGTGCTGCCCATCACCCTGATCGTGCTGGTGCTGAGCGTCACGCTCGTCCCGATGGAGATCGGCACACTGGCGCTGTTTCTGACCGGCGCCGTGCTGCTGATCGTCGGCATGGGGTTTTTCCAGCTCGGCGCCGAGATGTCCATGACGCCGCTCGGCGAGGGCGTCGGCAAGACGCTGGCAAAGCGCGAAAAGGTGCTGCTGATCGTGCTCGTGGCGTTCGCGCTCGGGACGATCATCACCATCGCGGAGCCGGACCTGCAGGTACTGGCAAACCAGGTCGCGTCGATCCCGAACAGCGTGCTGATCTGGACGGTCGCCGTCGGCGTGGGCGTCTTTCTGGCGCTGGCCGTGCTGCGCATTTTGTTCCGCGTCTCGCTGGCAAAGTGCCTGCTGGGCGCGTATGCGCTGCTGTTTGTGCTGACGCTGTTTTCCCCGAAGGAGTTTCTCGCCGTCGCGTTCGATGCCGGCGGCGTCACGACCGGGCCCATCACCGTGCCGTTTATCATGGCGCTGGGCGTCGGCGTGTCGGCCATCCGCAGCACGCAGGGGCACGATGACGACAGCTTCGGTCTCGTCGCGCTGTGCAGCGTCGGGCCGATCCTGATGGTGCTGCTGCTCGGCATCTTCTACCATCCGACGGACGCGGCCTACTCCGCCGTAGAGATCGCGCCGGTCATCACGACGCGCGACGTGGCGCAGCAGTTTGCGCTCGGCTTCCCGGGCTATGCAGAGGAAGTACTGCTGAGCATCCTGCCGATCGCGGCGGTGTGCGTACTGTTCCAGCTGCTGACGCACTACTACCGGCGGCGGCAGCTGCTGCGCACGGGCGTCGGCTTCCTGTACACGGTCATCGGCCTGATCCTGTTTCTGACCGGTGTGAACGTCGGCTTCACCCCCGTGGGCAATCTGCTCGGTTCGGGTCTGGCCGGCAGCGCGTACCGCTGGGTGCTCGTCCCGATCGGCGCGCTCATCGGCTACTACATCGTCAAGGCCGAGCCCGCCGTGCAGGTGCTCAACAAACAGGTCGAGGACGTCACCGGCGGCACCGTATCGCAGAGCATGATGAACACGGCGCTGTCCATCGGCGTGGCCTGCGCGGTGATGCTGTCGATGGTGCGCGTGCTGACCGGCATCAGCATCTACTGGATCCTTGTGCCGGGCTACGCGCTCGCGCTCATCCTCGCGCGCTATGTCCCGCCCGTGTTCGTAGGCATCGCCTTCGACTCCGGCGGCGTCGCGAGCGGGCCCATGACCTCTACCTTCCTGCTGCCGCTGGCCATGGGCGCGTGCACCGCGCTCGACGGCAACGTCGTCACGGATGCATTCGGCGTCGTGGCGCTCGTCGCGCTCGCCCCGCCAGTGGCAATCCAGATCATGGGCGTCCTTTACGTACATAGATCCAAAGCCGTGGCGCAAAACAAAGCTGACCTGCTGCCCGATGACGGCGTCATCGACCTGGAGGACGAAGAGATATGATACATTCCGAAAACCGACTCGCACCGCGCATGGTGCTCATCATTACGAACCATGAATACCGCCGCAAACTCGAGCAGACGTTTCAGAATTTCCGCATTCCGATCTATTATCAATGCCAGGGGTACGGCACCGCACCGTCGGAGATGCTCGACATCTTCGGGCTGAGCGGCAGCGGCCGCCTGCTCACGATCGGACTGCTGCCGAAATTCCTCGTGCGTGACCTGCTCGACGCGCTGCAGCAGCGCATCCCGCTGCACAAACGCGGCGGCGGCATCGTGCTGACGATCCCGATCACGGGGCTGCAGCGGCCGATGCTCCAGCTCCTGAACGACCAGGCGCGCGAAACCATTGAACAGAAGATCGAAGAAAGGGTGGATAGCGATATGTCCGATATGCAGACCAGCGCAGGTTACGCCGCCATCTGGGTCGCGCTCAGCAACGGCTACAGCAGCGACGCCATCGACGCGGCCAGAAGCGCCGGCGCCATGGGCGGCACGATCCTCAAGGGCCGGCGGCAGAATTCCGAACGCATCAGCCAGAAGCTCGGCATCTCCATGCAGGAGGAAGAGGAGTTCGTCGTCATCGTCACGCCGCGCGAAAAGAAGGCCGCCGTCATGAACGCGATCAGCGACGCCTGCGGCCTGCGCACGGACGCGCACGGCATCATTCTCTCGCTGCCGGTGGACGAGGTCATCGGTCTCGAGACCGGCGAGAACACGCTGTAACATTCCAAATAAGAATCGCAAATGCCGCAGGCAGCCGCCTGCGGCATTTGCGCATCCGCGCGCTTTTGCAAGATTCTTTCAGCCACTGTAAGTGGATTTTGCGCGCCGGGTGTTGTACCATGGCAGCAGAAAGCAAAGGAGGTACATGCAATGGAACCCATTCTCGAAATTGCAGCCCTGAAAAAATATTACGGCAAGGAGCCGAATCTGACCCGCGCGCTCGACGGCATCTCGTTTCAGGTCATGCCGGGCGAGTTTCTCGGCATCATGGGCAGCAGCGGCTCGGGCAAATCGACGCTGCTCAACTGCATCGCGACCGTCATCGCGCCGACCGCCGGTGCCGTCGCACTGCACGGCAAGTGCGTCACGACGCTGCACGGCAAGGCGCTCGCCGACTACCGCGGCAAGGAGATCGGCTACCTGTTTCAGAACTTTGAGCTCATCGATAACCTCACCGGGCGGGAGAACATCCTCCTGCCGCTGGCGCTGCACGGCGTGTCCGAGGCCGAGAGCCGCGAGCGGCTGACAAAGCTTGCAGACTATCTGGAAGTGGCGGATGTGCTCGACAAGTTCCCGGCGCAGATGTCCGGCGGACAGAAGCAGCGCATCGCAGCGGCGCGCGCACTCATTCTCGACCCCGAGATCGTGCTGGCGGATGAGCCGACCGGCGCGCTCGACTCGAAAAACGCACGCTCGCTCATGGAAAAGCTCTCCGGCCTGAACGCGGACGCCGGCACGACCATCCTCATGGTGACGCACGACTGCAACGCGGCGAGCTACTGCAAGCGCATTCTCTTCATTCAGGACGGCGTGCTCTTCCACGAGCTGCGGCGCGACGTGCCGGACGAGACGCAGCAGGCATTTTACGGGCGCATCCTGGCCGTCATGGCGCAGCTGGGAGGGGGCAGTGCGAATGTTCTCTGAACTTGTTGCACGCAACAGCCGCCGCAGCCGCCGGGAAAACGGGCTGTTTTTCACGTCGCTGCTCATCTCGATCGTCGCGTTTTATATCATCCTCTCCCTGTCGCGCCAGGACGTGATGGTGTTCCTCCAGCGCATGGAGAGCGACGCCGTAAACCGGCTGCTGTCGCTCGTCCCGGTGCTGTATGGGCTGACGCTGTTCATTTTGTTCTTTCTCGTGTACTATGCCAACCGCTTTCAGCTCGCGCGGCGGCGGCACGAATTCGGCGTGTACCTCATGCTGGGCATGCAGCGGCGCAAGCTCTTCGGCATGCTGCTGGCGGAGGATCTGCACTCGAGTCTCATCGCGCTGGCCATCGGCCTGCCGGCGGCGCTGCTCATTTCTGAGGTCATCAGCCTCGTCACGGCGCGGCTCGTCGGGCTCGGCATCGTGGGGCACCGGTTCACGCTCTCCCTGTCCGCCATCGGGTGGACGGCCGTGGGCTTTCTGGCGATCAAGCTGCTGGCCTCGCTCATCCTCAGCGGGAAGATCGTGCGCGAAGAGATCGGCGCGCTGCTCACAGAGACGCCCGAGGGCACGAAAAAGCAGCGCCCCGCAGCCGTCTACGCCATCGCGCTCGTGCTGGGCATCGCGCTGCTCGCCGCCGCCTACACGCTTGCCATCCGGGGGCTTGCATGGAGCGCTCTGCGCTATATGGCGCTCACGATCGTGCTTGGCGTAGCGGGCACGCTGCTGCTGTTTTACGGGCTGCGCGTCATCATCGACCGGCTGGCCCGGCGCGGAGACCGCGCGGGCAAACTGCGCGTCTTTAACTTCCGGCAAGTGGAGGAGACGGTCATCCATCGCTCCGGCACACTCGCGATCTGTTCCCTGCTGATTCTGGCCGCACTTTGCTGCTTCGGCGCGGGCGTGGCGACCGCGCGCTCGTCCCGCGCCGAGACGCACACGCTCGACTACACCTTCCCCACTGACAGCGAGGACAGCAGCGCCGTGCGCGACACGCTGGCCGCGCACGGGCTCGACGGCGCGTTTTCCGACCTCTTCGAGATGCGCATCGGCCGCGTGCGCACGAGCACGGACTACCAAAACACCGTGAAATTCCCCGCCTTGCAGCGCACCATCGATGCCATGCCCGTCTCCGACGAGCGGCAGCAGCTGCAATACATGCTGGAGGCCGTGGGCTACCCGCACCTCATCGCGCTCAGCGGCTACAACCACCTGCTGGCCACGGCCGGTCTACCGGAGCTGACGCTCGCGGACGATGAGGCCGCCGTCTACTGCGACAGCGAGGTCTCGCTGGCCAGCCGCACTGCACTGATCAACCGCCTGATCGCAGAGGGCTCGGCCATCACGATCGACGGTGCACCGTTCACACTCCGGGGGCAGGTGCAGTCGGTGAGCGTCGTCACCGACCGGTCGATCACGATGTCGTTCGCGCTCATCGTGCCGGATGCGGTGTTTGAACACTACACGCAGGGCGACTATGACGTCTACCTCAACGGTGTGCTCGCCCCGTCCATGACGGAGGGCAAGAGCCTCATGAACGCCATCGCGGACATGAACGCGCTGCTCGACCCGCTCGGCTTGAAATACGAAAGTTACCTGCAGAACCTCGGCCGTGAGCTGTTTTACATCGTCGCGGCAAGCTACCTGACCATTTACCTCGCCATCATCTTCCTCGTCGTGGCCAACACCATCATCGGCGTGCAGTTTCTCATGGGCCAACAGCGGGCCGAGCGCCGCTACCGGACGCTCGTGCGCCTCGGCGCGGAGCATGACACGCTCTGCCGCGCGGCAAAGGCGCAGATCAGCTGGTACTTCGGTCTGCCGGTCGGCGTGGCGGCGGTCAGCAGTGTGTTTGGCGTGCGCGCGCTCTTTTCCGGCATCCTCTCTGCCAGCGCACAGAGCGGCATGGCGGAAATGATGATCGCCGCCGGTGCTATGATTTTGCTGCTGTGTGTGGTAGAATGGCTGTACATGACGGCCGTCAAGCGGTCCAGCAGCCGGTATCTGTTGGGGCTGATGGCGCCGGAACGCGAAGAATAACGCACACAGAAAGGGGGCGGCGCGATGAAGCACATCGCCGTCGTGGAGGATGAGGCGCTCATGCGCGAGGAGTTGGCGGACATGCTGCGCCGGGCTGGCTACACCGTCACAGAGGTCACGGACTTTGTGGACGTGACCGGGCAGCTGCTCGCACTCGCCCCCGATCTGGTGCTGCTGGACCTGAATCTGCCGGAGGTGAGCGGATTTCAGATCTGCCGCGATATCAAGCAGCGCAGCGCCCTGCCGGTGCTGGTGCTGACATCGCGCGACCAGCTGCGCGACGAGGTGCACGCGCTCAAACTCGGGGCAGACGAATATCTCACCAAGCCCTATCGAAAGGAGCGGCTGCTGGCGCGCATCGGCAATGTGCTCAAGCGCTACGAGGGGCGGCCGAATCTGCTCGAGGGGGCGGACTTCCTGCTCGACCGGCAGACCTACACGCTCTTCATCCACAATCAGTCCGTCGTCCTGCCGCCGAATCAGGGCAAGCTGCTCGAGACACTGCTGGCGCAAGGCGGGCAGACCGTTGCAAAAGACGACCTGAGCCGCGCACTCTGGGGCACGACGGAATTCATTGACGAAAACGCGCTGCAGGTCAACCTCACGCGGCTGAAAAAGACGATGGCGTCCCTCGGTATGCGGCAGCAGCTCGTATCCGTGCGCGGCGTCGGCTACCGGTTGGAGGTGCCGCATGAAGCGTAACGGAAGCCACCTGCGGCAGTATCTGCCGTGGCTGTGGCTGCTGCTGGGTGTGGACGCGCTCGCCGCGCTGCTGCTCTGGCTGGCGGACGCGCGGGCCTTCGCCGCCATGACGGCCGTGATCGTGCTGGCGACGGTGTTTCTGTTCGCCGGCGTGTGCGCGGTGCTCTGCGCGCGCTCGAAACGGCGGGAGCAGGCCTTCACGGCCTTTCTGACCACGCCGGACGCGGCGCACGAACAGGCGCTGTGCCGCCTGCTCTCCCCTGCTGAATCACGGAGCGCGCACCTGCTCGGCGAGACGCTGCGCGCGCAGCAGCAGACCATCGCGCAATTACAGGCACAGATGGACGACTACGAAAACTACGTGGAGCTCTGGGCGCACGAGGCGAAAACGCCGCTGGCACTGCTGACGCTCGTGCTCGACAACCGGCGCGACACGCTGCCGGAGGCCGTGGGCTTCAAGCTCGACTACGTGCGCAACCGGATGCAGGCGTTCATCGACCAGATGCTCTACTACGCACGTCTGCGCGGCGCGCGGCGCGACTACCGCTTCGAGCGGCTGGCGCTGCGCAGCTGCATCGACGAGGTGCTCGACGATTACCGCCCGCTGCTGGAGGAAAAACACTTCCGGGTCGAGCTCCGGCTTGCGGACGAGACAGTGTTTTCCGACCGGCGCGGGCTGTGCTTCCTGCTCGGGCAGGTCGTGAGCAACAGCGTGAAGTATGCGCTCGATGCGCCGGTGCTGACCTTTTCCCTGGAAAACGGCGGCACGGCGACCGTCCTGTCCATCCGCGACAACGGCCCGGGCGTGCGCGCGTGCGACCTGCCGTATGTGTTTGAAAAAGGCTTCACCGGAGACTCCGGCCACGAGAAGAACAAGGCCACCGGCATGGGGCTCTACCTTGCGCGCGAGGTTGCGAAGGATCTGGGGCTCACGCTCACCGCCGCGTCCGACTGGGGCGCGGGGTTTGCGGTGCGAGTCTCGTTCCCGGTCGTGGAAGAATAAATGTTTGAAAGACGGCGCCGCTGTTCGCGGCGCCGTCTTTTTCGCA
>ERZ773228.4669-NODE-4669-length-10073-cov-15.383510_pt1 | contig 10073 bp, 9 predicted proteins | sample MGYA00580524_ERZ773228 | MGnify/ENA primary metagenome ERZ773228 (study PRJEB29015, sample SAMEA2737768) | human gut metagenome | biome: human gut; feature: human-associated habitat; material: faeces | place: China | collected 2012 ...
GATGCCCAGGTATTTGTCCGCACTCGTCATGCTGCTGTCCCGGCTTTCACCGCCCTTAATCATTGAAAGCTGGTACACATGGTCTATGTTATACCCCAACGGGCGATAGAACGTATACTTCAGGCATCCCAGCGAATCGCAGAGAAACCACATCACGATAAATACCAGGAACAGTTCTGCAAACACCCATCCGTTACTGCGGAGACGCGCCCGAATCATACGTAAGTTATGTACTATGAATTTCATAATCAATTTCGCTTTATTTATCGTTCAAAGAATCCACAATCGTGTGCCGTGCGGCAAGCCATGTAGGCAGGCCTGCGCTCAGCAGGTTGATGACCAGGCAGAAAAGGAATGCCAGACAGAATACCGTAGGGCTGAACAGTACCGACATGCTCAGGTCGAACTCGCCGGAAGTGCCGGTGTTCTGATTATTGGTGAACAGCCACGTACGCATGCCGTACACGGCCAGATAACTGAACACCAGCCCCACCGCTCCGCCAATCAGGGTCAGTACGAGGTTTTCATTCAATATCTGCCTTATCAGTACGCCGCGCGTCGCTCCGAATGCCTTACGCACGCCCAGTTCGCTGATGCGCTGCTGCATACGGCTATTGCTCAGGCCGCACAGATTGAGCGACGGCACTAAAAGAACAATGAGCAATGCCAGAGCGTACTGTATGTACAACATCCGCAAATCCGGCCCCACGTTGGCCCACACATGGTTGACATGCGCCACGATTTCATCGGGCTGTTCCATAATGTCCATCAGCGTTTCGGCCTGTACGGCATTGATGTCTTTCACCCGCTTCGCTATTCCCTGCCTGATGGCCGGAATATCTTCGGAAGAACGTGCCAGCGCCACCACCGTATGCGATTGGGCATAACTCCGGACGGAAGTGACATCCTGCAAACTGGCAGGATACATGCGCCACACTTGCGCATAAGCATCCTTCGCAATGACCGAAACATCCTTTACCACCCCGCAGATACGCGCTTCGTTACGGTTCAGCAGCACCGTCTTGCCTACTGCATCCGTAGTGCCGAACAGTTTCCGCGCCACAGAAGCAGCCACGACAATGGCGGACACATCACCGCCCCGGTCGGAATCGTCGAATCCCCGTCCTGCGACAAACTGCATCCGGAACACTTTCCAGAATCCCGGGTCGGTTTCCATAGCATCCACTTTCACCGCATTAGTGCCGTCGGGCATGGAAACCAGGGCGACCGTTGCCGGAACAAATGCCGTACAGGCCTCTACTTCGGGCAACGGCTGCACACAGTTCTTCATGAAAGCCGGCGAACAGGCTGTATAATTATTCCAGTTCTTGTTTTCCTTACCCTGCAAATGCATCTTGCTTATGTAGAGAGAGCGGTTACGGTTCACTTCCGGCTCGATGTCGGCATATTTCATCTGCCAGGTAATCACAATCGCCATAATCATGGTAATGGCAAATGCCGTACCCAATATGAATATGGTACTCAGCAACGGGTTCTGCCGTAAAAGTATAAAAGCTTGGCGAATGGTCTGCATTTTTGAGTTATGAGTTATAAGTTATGGATTATGGGGGTTATTCTACTTGACGGCCGTCGAAGAAGCGGATTGTCCTTGAGGTCTGTCTGGCTTGCTCTTCATTGTGGGTTACCATTACGATGGTGCGCCCGTCTTCCTTGTTCAGTCGATGCAGCAGCTCCATCACTTCCGCTCCCATTTTGGAGTCCAGGTTACCGGTAGGCTCATCGGCAAGGATTATCTCCGGATTGCCGATAATGGCGCGTGCGATGGCAACACGCTGGCACTGACCGCCGGAGAGCTGTGTAGGCATGTGGCGCATACGGTGGCTCAGGCCTACTTTTTGCAACACTTCCTCTGCCAGGCGGCGACGTTCTTTGGACGATACCTTTCTGTACAGCAAAGGCAGCTCCACGTTGTCCAGCACATTCAGCGAGTTAATCAAATGGAAAGACTGGAATACAAAGCCCAGCTTCCGGTTACGGAAAGCCGCCAGTTCCTTGTCCTTCATGCCGTCCACCTTGGTACCGGCTATTTCAATCGTGCCGTCGGTAGGTGCGTCCAGCAAACCCATAATATTCAGCAAAGTAGATTTACCGCAACCGGAAGGTCCCATGATACTGAGAAATTCCCCCTTGTTCACTTCGAGGTTCACATTCTCCAACGCTACGGTTTCAATCTCGTTGGTACGATAAATCTTGTTGATGCCAGTTAACTTAATCATAATGGTAGGTATTTAATTGTTATTTCAGTTTCAGCTTATTCTTGTTCTTATATTGGCTCATGTCGCTCACCACCACCTCATCGCCCGGTTGCAAGCCGCCAATTACTTCCACAAACTCAAAGTTGGAATCGCCCAACTGCACTTTGCGTTTCACAATCTCCTTGTCGGAATTGCGTACAAACAGTTCGTACTCCCCGCGACCCACGTAGTAAGAGGCGTTGGCTATGCGCATCACGTCCTCTTTCACGGCGTTCATCACATACACGTCCGTCTTCAGGCCGGAGCGCAGACGGCGGTTGTTGTCCTCGTTCAACTGTACGGTGAAGGAAATAACACCATTCTTGGACAACGGAGTGACGCTGCTCACCGTACCTTCCAGCTTCTCGCTGCCTATCTTGACTATCGCCTTGCCGCCGGCGGCAACACGGTCGCCGTACGTGTCGGCTATCTCGCCCTCTACCTTGAAGTGGCTCAAATCGGAGATGACGGCAATCTGCGAACCTTCCGCCACCTGCGCACCGATCTGGTTGTTTATGTAAGTGAGGATTGCCTTGCGGGGCGAGCGGACCTGCGCATCGTCCAGCGTGCGTTTCGTTTCGGCAAGCGTTTTTCTGAAGATGCTGAAGTCCAGCTCCTGTACCTGATATTCGGCATCCAGCACTTCCTTCTCGTTGGCGTACTGCTGCTTCAACTGTTCGTATTCCAGCTCCGCCACGTTATAACTCAACTCTGCCTGACGCACTTTGTCGGTAGTGCCCGAACCGAGGCTGTCAAGGTATTGCTCATTGCGCAACTCCACCTTTTTGCGGTTCAGTTGCATGGCAGAGACTTTTATCTTCATCTCCAGGTCGTTCAGCTTGGTCATATTCTCAAGCTTGAGCTGCTTCAGCTTGTAGCTGCGCATCTGCTCCTCGTCGAGTTTCTGCTTGTAGTCGGTTTCGGCGCTCTGTAAGTCCAGCTTCAGGATGGGCGTGCCTATATCCACGCTGTCGCCACCTTTCTTATATACTTCCAGAATACGGGTGTTGATGGGCGAGTTGATAATCTCCTCAAAGGCAGGAACCACCTTGCCGGAAGCGCTTACGCTGACTTCAATCGTGCCTGTACTTACCTGGGAGAATACGATGTCCTTCTCCTTCACTCCCGTGCGCATCAATGAGATGAGCACACTGATAACGACGATACCCGCAGCGCCCATGCCGCCATAGCGAATGATTTTCTTGTTACGCTCTTTGTTACGAACTTCTTTCGGAATCTCTCTATCCATATTTTCTGTCTTTATTTACCGTTTTACGTTGCTGCCGTCCTGTTGCGTAAACGGACAGCCTGCGATTCTTCGCCCTTATACTTGCCAAATCCGTGCCAAAAACATAAATCATTGAAAACAAGCGTTAAGGCAAAAAGAAGAGTGTCCGTTTTCGGACACTCTGTACATTTTCGGATAGCTGCACTGTACGAAAAGAAGAAACAGACGGAAGAGAAAGCACAATGGTACGGCGGAAGAAATATAAACGACAGGGGATAACGGGGAAAACTCCTCACCTCAGCGTCCGTTTCCCCCTTTGGTATTTGTCATGCCACGCGTTGGTACTTGTCATACCACTCTTTGGTACGGCATGTACCACACTGTGGTACTACGAATACCTCGGCTTGGTACGAGAGATACCAACGGTTGGTACTCCCCGTACCAAGTCGAGGTATTTTCCGATACATACTTTCATATGAATTCCACATGGAGTTTCGGAGGTCAAAACAAAGACAAACGGCTGCAAAAATAGGCGTTGTAAAAACCTGATTCACTGCTAATATATTTTAACATACGGAAATTTCGGCTTTTGGCGTTTAGCCCTTATTGGAGTAAATTTGTACCGCAGTTGCACCACGTGAAAGGGGGCGCACGGCAACCTTTCAACAGCGTGCAACAGTGTTCAACAGCGTGTAATAATTTTTTTTCGATAATGGAGTATCCTTGTATATCCGAATATATTTGTGTAACTTTGCAAGACATTTTTATGCAAAGAAGTCAACTATAGTATAAACATTAAAAAGAATATATTCGAAAGAAATAGTTTAAGGCATCCTTGACTCGACTGAGATACCAGAATTAGCACTTCATGAACACATCAATACAGTCAAGGCGATGGGTGGCTACGCTCTTATATATTAGGGCGTGGGCAGCTTGGTTGTTGTCTGATGTGGGCTGTGCTAAGCCTTGGTATCAACCTCTACCACGCCCTTTTCTTTCAAAGAAGAGGGTCTTTACTTTCTATATTCGTATAAAAGTAGTGGTAGATGAGCGATTTAAGTATTCCTCCTGTAAACATTTCAGATGTTTTGTCTGGGCAAGAACTTGCAAACAGATTATATCCTCTTATAGGGACAAAATTTTCTTTAACTGAGAATCCACGTACAAATGGATCTGCATTGCGTAAAATAATCTCTAAGCAATTGGATGATGGAAATATTCAGATTGCAGATAAAAATAATTTTGAAATAGTTCCAGTGAGAAAGAAAGGTGTTCCTAAACTGTTAGCATGTTTGGCTGATTCGTATATTGTCACAACAGGAAACAGCTATAATTTGCAAGTTTGGAACAGATTCCCGAATACCTCAAATGTATTAGTCAGATATAAAAAAGATAATACATTGATTAAATGTAATGACATTAGATTTATTTTAGTTCAAATAGATACGGATAAGCAACAAATAAAAACGATTATTGTAGCAACACCTCAATATATTGTGAATCAATTTGGCGTTTTTGGTGTGCCTACTATGAAATACCAACTTATTATTGGTGAAACAAAAAGGAAAGAAATTACAGGACTTTTTTCAAAGTGCCTTTTCTTTGATGACACCTCTAATATGAGCGCTCATACTCAACAAGGCGATTTCAATATCACGGACAGCATTTCCACTTCACCCCAGTCTGGAAAGCTATTGCCACTTGAAGTTGTAAAGAGTAAAGTAGTAAGTTCTCTTCTTGGCAGAAAGCTCATAAACGCAGATACGAAAACACGAGGACAAGAATTAGAACGGATTGTGGCAACCCTCATTGGCTATCAAGTTGATGACCAATTAGTTGGTGGATATCCCGATATTCCCAATCAGCTATTAGAAATAAAAGTTCAAGATTCTCCTACAGTTGATTTGGGTAAATACTCTCCAAGTAATCCTGTTGTCATTGATGCAAATCTTAATATAACAACGGAAGATGTTCGATATTTAATAGCTCTTACGGATAAAAGCGGAAATATAGAAGGTCTAATTTTGTGTCCGGGGAATAAACTTGGAGATTCATTTACCTTTGTCAATGGCACAAGTTATAAATGTCAACGTTCAATCCCTATGATTTTTTTTGATTCCTTTAGCGGAAAATCGGTTTTCAATCCTAAGTATCCTGACAATCAGTAACACCAAAAGATATTTTTACCAAGTTGTCAATCTCAGATGCAAGTGACTCTTTTTCACATGCATCTGAGCTATTATTTAATTTTTCCACGAGTGCCATAATTTGTTTTGAAGACTCTAATTCTGGAGATGGAATGGGATATTGTTCAATATATTGAGCAAGATAGCGTCTCCGTCCTGAATATAATTTATTGTTAAAGCAAAGGTCATGATATTTAATCATTACACTAGAGTTGCTCACTCCTTCAATTAGTAATAATAGCGACCTTTCTCCTTCATTTTGTGCGCACATCCAATAGCAATTACCATTTACAATAGCTCCGCTTTCATCAAAGCAAAATCGAGGACGTACACTAATATCTGGGAAAACGACTTTAGGCATCTTCCAATAATCGGGATTTTGAGGAACCCAATACTCATACCACTTTCGCCCTGCTTTCATCAAATAATTTCTACCTTCTAATTGCTCTCGATGTTTTTGAAGATAGTGAAATGCTGATGGGAATTTTTCAATGTCAAACACTTGACGTTTCCCATTCTTCGAATAATGAGGATATAAAACATGCAACATAGAGTCTTTATCAATTGTCCATTCTTCAATGTTCTCTTGTGAAATCATAGGACAAAGAAGTTCTTCTTCAATTTTGCATCCTTCCTTATCCCATAATTGAGATATAAAAACATTGTCTGCACAAGATTTGATACCAACTCTAACCTTGAACTTATCTTTTATCCGAAATGCTGTATGTGCATCAATCGCCTCAATCCATTTATTCTCTTTATCATCGGACATTTGCCAAATTCCTTTCTTATCTGCAGGATGTTTAAGTAGTCCTATTCTAAGAGTGTACTTTTGTTCATTGACTAAATAGTTACCTGGTTTATCGGATTCTAGTACATTATAAATATCATTTAAAGAGGATTCTATTTTACTTTTATCGCCTTTATCAGTTTCATAAATACTCATATATTTCCCAACTTTGGGTGTTAGAGTACGCGTTTCTTTCTTTTTGCCTATAAAAATAGCAGGCAGTACCGCTGCATCAAACAGTTTTGTATCACCAAGATCTATTATTTCAATTATCTCATAGTTGTCAAGAAGATATTTTCGAATATCACTACCACTTTTTGTGCTGATATAACGATTTGAAGTAATAACGCCCAATATGCCTCCTTTTTTAAGAGCATTTGTCATAGCCATAAAGAAAGGATAGTATAAATCCACACGTCCTGTAAGATTGAAATCACGAGCTAATTGTTTTGCTTTAGTTGTACCTAATACCTGTGTCCTTACATATGGAGGATTGGCTATTACAATATCCGCAAATTCATTTTTAATATTATCCATGTAAAAGTTTGTCACATTGGGATATACAGTTAAAAAATCCTTACATATAAAATTGCTTTTATTCTCGAAATCTATTGTCTGCATTGATAAACGGGCGTCTTTTAGGTATTCTTCATTAGTATCATACCCAATCAAAGACGTAATTTTGGCACCTCCTAATTTGCATATTGCAGACAACAATGAGCCATCACCACATGCCGGGTCTAATACCGTAAACGATGATAATGAAGGATCAATTGTGGAGAGAATCTTTTTTGACAAATAATCCGCTAATCTATTAGGAGTAAATGTAGCACCATTTTTTTTTATTTCGCTAAGTATATCGTTCATGAATTTATTCCTCCACCATTTTATTTGTTCCATATTCTACAATATCTTCGGCAACCATGTTTATGACCTCCTTGGCATTTTCTTCTTTGTAAAGAAGTGAATAAACTTGTCCTGCGAGCCAATACTTACTTAATTCGTCAGCAGATATATGATATATTGCAGCCACTTTATCTATCAATTCGCGCTTCATATAGCGTTCTCCTTTTTCATAGCGATTATAAACGGCTACATCTATATCTAATATAGAAGCTATTTGTCTTTGTGTAAACCCATTAGCTTCTCTAAGGCTTTTTAGCTTTTCAGTAAATTTCATATTGAAGGATATTCTTGTTGACTAATTCCGTCAACAAAATTACAATAATTGTTTCAATTAGCCAAGGAAACAGAGAATAAATTGCCATAATTTGGCAACAAGCTCAGATTAGTATTTCTCTATTCCCTACAATCTTACAAAAAACAGGTTACACCCTATTATTTCAGATGGTTTGTACCTCGCTTGTTTCTTAAATCGAATATAGTATTCATTTTCAGTAATGATAAGTAATTCCTTGACAAGTCTTTTGCAATTTTTGCCCCATTCCGACCTGTTACCTATAAAAGATAAAAACACCTGCTTAGTATTAAGTTTTATTAAATTCCTCATCCCGAAAACAAACTTTTTTCTTCAGTTCTCTTCCCAAAACGGCTTTTATATTCCCTTTTCTCCTTAGTAGGATTTTTGTACCGTTATTTTTCTATATATCTGATATTCAACCATAAGGTCCATTTCTTATGAGCATCAAGCACTCACGATAATTTTTCCGGAACGTTATCTCAGGCGCAGTCTGTCCCCTACTTCGGGCACATATTCCGCATCCTTGCGGTTCATCTTATACAGATTCTTCAGGCGGATGCCATACTTCTGCGAAATGGAATGCATGGAATCGCCGTCTTTTACAATATAAACGGTATGAGGTTTGGCGGCTTTCTTGCGCTTGTCTTTCAGATAGATGATGTCGCCTGCCTCTAAGGTGTACTCTTTATGCAGGTCGTTATACTTCACCAGTTTGCGCCAACTGATGTCGAACTCTTTGCCCAGGAACTGGAAAGTATCGCCGTCGCGGGCCACAACGTAGGCAATGTCGTTGGCAATATACACCTGATGCGGGTTGGCAAGCCAGGGTTTCTTCTTCAGTTCTTTCTCCCACTTGCGGGCCTCGCGCTTGCTCATGCCGCGGCTGTCGTACTTATACAGGTCGTAGTCCTCGATAATGGTTATCAGGCGGTTGGCATAGGAAGGGTCTGTGGCGTATCCCGCTTTTTTCAGGCCGCGCGCCCAGCCTTTGTAGTCGGTAATCTTCAACTTAAACAGGAAAGCATAGCGTGCGCCGCGTTTCAGGAAGAGCGAGTGATCCTCGTAGGAGTCCTTCGGGTGGCGATAGGCGCGGAAGCACTCTCCTTTGGCATCGTCGTCGTGGTACACTCTCCGCCCACGCCAGTCGCTATGACACTTTATGCCGAAGTGGTTGTTGCTCTTGCGTGCTAGTGCGCTTTGTCCCGCACCGCTCTCCAGCAGGCCTTGTGCCAGTGTGATGCTGGCGGGTATCTTATGTTCCTTCATCTGCTCTACGGCAAGCGGGGCATATTGTTTGATATATTCGTTGTAACGGGAATTTCTGCGTTGTGCCTGCACAGCCACGCAAATAAGGAGAAGTGCTATGATAGCAGTCAGTCTGAATATAGGTTTCATGCTTCGAGTGTTGAATTTGACACAAAAGTCTGCAAAAGAATTGAAAAAACCAATCTCTTTCCTATCTTTGTAACATTAATTACAATAAACCATTATTCTATGAAGGACCTGAACATACAGATTGCCATCAAGATATACGAATACGAAGAACTGAATGCCGCCGACCGCGAGCTTCTGGATGCCGCCCGGCAGGCAACTTACCGCAGTTATGCCCCCTATTCGCACTTCTCGGTGGGCGCAGCCGCCCGGTTGGCAAACAATATCATCGTTACCGGAACCAATCAGGAGAATGCAGCCTATCCGTCGGGGCTTTGCGCGGAACGCACCACTTTGTTCTATGCCAACTCCCAATATCCCGACCAGGCTGTGGAGACACTCGCCATAGCCGCCCGCAACGAACGCGGCGAGTTCCTGGAAGAACCGATTCCCCCGTGCGGCGCCTGCCGGCAGGTGATGCTCGAAACGGAAAAACGTTTCAAACGTCCCATGCGCATACTGCTGTCCGGCGAAAAAGGCATTTATGAATTGAGAAGTGTGGGCGCATTGCTGCCGCTTTCGTTCGATGCGTCTTCCATGTTATAAAACAAATACCTACCTTTGCAACGGCTAACCAACAAATACCACCACCAATGAGAATATCCAAATAAAGACAGCACATTTCGGTAAACATCGCTTTATATATGCTTTTCATATCAGAACGCTGAGCATCACTCAAAAAGGAAATGTTTAGCCTTTACTGTGTTTGTCTGTTCCCCACAGCCTTACAAGAGTTGAAAGTGTGTCGTACAGACACCTATGTTATCTACCCTAAACACAGTAAATTTATGAGTATCATTATTAAAGACCTTAGCTATACCCATACCGATAAGGAAGTTTTGTTTTCCAACCTCAATCTGATTATCAATTCCGGAGAAAAGACTGCGCTGACAGGCAATAACGGTTGCGGAAAGTCCACCCTGATGCCTAACTGCACTCCATGCCATTCTGAACGGTGATACAGCGGAAGAACACTTTGCCC
>ERZ773228.4678-NODE-4678-length-10064-cov-3.765711_pt1 | contig 10064 bp, 5 predicted proteins | sample MGYA00580524_ERZ773228 | MGnify/ENA primary metagenome ERZ773228 (study PRJEB29015, sample SAMEA2737768) | human gut metagenome | biome: human gut; feature: human-associated habitat; material: faeces | place: China | collected 2012 ...
AGCGGATGAAGGCCGCAGCCTCCTTTCGGCTCACGCCGATGTCCTGCGCGAGCGAGAAATCCGAGATGCCGTACACGATGCCGAAGTTGACCGCCTTGCACGAGGAGCGCATCTGCGGCGTGACCTCCTCAAGCGGCACATGGTAGACCTTGGCAGCCGTTGCGGCGTGAATATCCTGCCCGTGCTTAAAGGCTTCGATCATGTGCTCGTCCTGCGAGATATGCGCGAGCACGCGCAGTTCGATCTGCGAATAATCCGCGTCAATGAGGACGTGATTTTCGTCCGGTGCGACAAACATGCGGCGCAGTTCGCGGCCAAGCTCGGTGCGGACCGGAATATTCTGCAGGTTCGGGTCGGTCGAGGACAGACGTCCGGTGGCGGTCACGGTCTGCTGAAAATGCGTGTGAATGCGTCCGTCCGCCGGACTGATGACCTTGAGAAGTCCCTCAACGTAGGTGCTTTTCAGCTTGGTCAGCTTGCGGTACTCGAGGATGCGCGGCACGATCGGGTGGTCCTCCGCGATACGCTCAAGCACCTCAACGTTGGTGGAATAGCCGGTTTTTGTCTTTTTCGGAGCGTGCAGGCCGAGTTTCTCGAACAGCACCTCACCCAACTGCTTGGGACTGTTGATGTTGAACTCGCCGTCCGCGTCATGATAAATCTGCTCGGTCAGGTCGCGGATACGCACATCCAGCTTGTCACCGAAGGCACGCAGCTCATCCGGCTCGACCGCACAGCCCGCCGCTTCCATCTCAGCCAGCACGCGCAGGAGCGGCAGCTCGATTTCGTAGTACAGCTTTCGCATGCCAAGCTGCTCGATCCGGTCAGCCGCCTCGGCGTAAATGGCGCGCAGCGCACCGACATGCTGCGCCACGGCCTTCTCAGTGTCCTCCTGACCGCCGAGCAGCGAAACCGCCGCCGGATCGTCCAGATCCAGCTCCGGCAGCTCGGCATTGCAGTACGCAAGCGCGAGCCGCGGCAGGTCGTAGCCGGACTGGGTCGGGTCGAGCAGGTACGCCGCGATGGCGGTGTCAAACACGATGCCCTTCGGGTCCATACCGCGCTGCAGCAGTGCCCGCACGGTGGCCTTCGCATCGTGCAGCACGAGGGACAGCGTGCCGTCGAACAGGCGGCGCAGAATGTCATCCCATGCCGCACCGAAGCTCTCCGCGAACAGGATGTGCGCCGTGTCGCCGTCCAGCAGGCAAACTGCACCTAAGGTTTCCGGCACGATGGCGTACACGCGGTCGCAGTCGGTCAGCGAATCCATTAAGTTGAATGCTTCGAGCACATTCTGGGCTCGTTCTGTTTTCAGCTCCGGCAGACGCGGTGCGGACACGCTCTCGCCCGAAAGGTCAAACCGCTTGATGAAATTCTTGAACTCCAGCCGCGTCAGCAGGTCGTAGAGCGCGGTCTCGTCGATATCCTGCGCGGGCAGGTGCTCCACATCGAGGTCGAGCGGCACATTGCGGTCAATGGTGGCGAGCCAGAAGCTGTCCTTCGCGGACTGCTCGCCGTTCTGCAGCTTGGTGCGCGCACCCTTTTTGATGCGCTCGTCGTCGATGTTCGCGTACACGCCCTCGAGCGTGCCGAAGTCGTGCAGCAGCTGCATGGCGGTCTTTTCACCGATACCGGGCACGCCCGGGATATTGTCCGACGAATCGCCCATGAGCGCCTTGAGATCAATCAGGCAAATCGGGTCGAAGCCGTATTTCTCGCGGAAGGCGGCGGTGTCATAGGTCTGATAGGTGGTCTGACCCATGCGGGTGGAGACCAGCATGACGGTCGTGCCGCCGCCGACCAGCTGCAGGCTGTCGCGGTCACCGGTTACGACCACACAGGTGTCGCCGTGCTCGTCCGCGCGGCGGCTGATCGTGCCGAGCAGGTCATCCGCCTCGTAGCCCGCCTTTTCGCAGCGTATTACGCCGAGGGCATCGAGCACCTGCTTTGTAATCGGCAGCTGCGCCGCCAGTTCATCCGGCATGCCCTTGCGGGTGGCCTTGTAGGTGTCGAATTTGAGGTGGCGGAAGGTTTTTTCCTTTACGTCAAAGCAGACGATGGTGCGGTCGGGCTGCTCCTCGTCCTGCAGTTTGAACAGCGTAGCCAGAAAGCCGTAAACCGCGTTGGTGGGCAGTCCCTCGTGGTTGGTCAGCTGCCGGATGCCGTAGAACGCGCGGTTCAATATGCTGTTGCCGTCTATCACCATGATTTTCATGTGTATTTTCCTCGCTCATTGATACATTATATATAGTATACCACAGTGGCTGCTAAACGTTAAGTTTAACGTAAATTTTTATGCCACTGGTGGTATACGCCATTCAATCATTTATAATAGCCGAATGAGGCTATTATACCACAATTTCCGCTGTACTTCCACTGTTCGAGCGGTTATCCTGCCGCGGCTTCAAGCGCCATCCGCACCGCGCCGATGACCGCCAGATGGGCGGGATAGTAAATATAGAAAAAGTGCTTCATCTTCCATTTGCCGCGCTCGTTTCCGAGCAGGAGGAGCGGAAAGATCGCCAGTACGCAGAAGCGCTGCACGCCGCCCATCACACCGGCAAGCGCCAGCAGACCGACCGCAAAGCCGAGCCGCTCGCCGATGACCGGCGGAATGCCGGCGAACACGCGCTCCCAGAATAGCCGCCCGATTTCCGCGTACAGCGGCAGCAGCACACCCGCAAAGCCGTAATCAATGGGAACCGTCCGACACAGCAGGTAAAATACGGCGGCAAGCGCGGCTGTCAATGCCAGAAAGCGCAGTTTTCCGCTGCTTTTCCACGCCTCCATACCGTACAGCAGCAGAATGGACATACTCAGCGTGATAAGCGCGTTTCCGCAGAAGCCGCCGAACGGCAGGAACGCGATAACGCACACTGCGCCGCACGCGAACACGCTGCCGAAGTATCGGGCTTTGTTCCGCGTATAGCGGCAGCCCTCTGCAATGCAGTAGGAGAACAGCGGAAACGCCAGCCGTCCGATTACGCGCAGCCACACCGCCTGCGGAAAAAATGCCGCGCCGATGTGGTCAATCGTCATGCACACCATGGCAAGAATCTTCAGTTGGTTCTTGGTCAGCTGTTTCACGCGCATTCGCCACCTTTATGTATCAATTATAGCACGCCGAGCTGGAAAGGCAAAGGGCGTTTTGCGCCGTACCCACGGCGGTGTTCAAAGAGGGTAGACACCTACGGTTTCTACCCTCTTTGAACACCCGTTTCCCTTGGAAGCCTACCTTGGGTGCAGATAGTAGACTTCGTAAGCAGGAAAAGGAACGGCAGTCGGTCTACCTTTATTGTAGGGGCGCGCATTGCGCGTCCATTTCTCTACCTCTACGCAGTGTCGGATACCGTACTGCTACACATACGGTTTACTTCCAGCAGGGCGCGGCATAGCAGTGCCGCGCATGCCGTTTTCAAGTGCAAATCAGCTACAACCGCAGGATTGAGATAACCTGCACCGGTAAAACTATTGCGCGGCACTGTTATGCCGCGCCTGCGCAGACCCAAATTGGATGTAGCAGTACGGCAGCCGAAATGCGGAAAGGTGTTATACCACGCGGTAGTAAAAATCCTCTGTCGTTCCCCTTTTCCTGCTTACGCAGTCTACCATCTGCACCCAAGCTATGATTACAAGGGAAACGGGTGTTCAAAGAGGGTAGAAACCGTAGGTGTCTACCCTTTTTGCCCCCGCCGCGGGTGCGGCGCGTTCCGTTCGCTTCTCAAGCGGCAGTTTAACAAATAAAGACCATTCAATAAATCTAAATTATATATACAGTTAAAAATGAGGAGGAATTAACAATGGGAAGAGCATTGATCATCGGCTGCGGCGGTGTAGCCGGCGTAGTTATCCACAAGTGCTGCCAGAACAGCGACGTTTTTGAGGAGATTATGATCGCATCCCGCACCAAGAGCAAGTGCGATGCCATCAAGGAGAAGCTGGACGGTACGACTGCAACCAAGATCCGCACCGCCAAGGTGGATGCGGACAACGTGGACGAGCTGTGCGCGCTCATCGACGAGTACAAGCCGGACATCGTGATGAATATTGCGCTGCCGTATCAGGACCTGACCATCATGGATGCGTGCCTCAAGTGCGGCGTAAACTACATGGATACGGCAAACTACGAGCCGGAGGACACCGACGATCCGGAGTGGCGCGCCATTTACGAGAAGCGCTGCAAGGACGAGGGCTTTACCGCGTACTTCGACTACTCCTGGCAGTGGGCGTACAAGAAAAAGTTTGAGGACGCCGGTCTGACCGCTCTGCTCGGCTCCGGCTTTGACCCGGGCGTAACGCAGGCGTACTGCGCGTATGCCCAGAAGCACCTGTTCGATGAAATCGACACCATCGACATTCTGGACTGCAACGGCGGCGACCACGGCTATCCGTTTGCGACCAACTTCAACCCGGAGATCAATCTGCGTGAGGTATCCGCACCGGGTTCGTACTGGGAGAACGGTCACTGGGTTGAAATCCCGGCGATGAGCATCAAGCGCGAGTACGACTTCGATCAGGTCGGCCACAAGGACATGTACCTGCTCCACCACGAGGAGATCGAGTCCCTGGCGAAGAATATTCCGGGCGTGCAGCGCATCCGCTTCTTCATGACCTTCGGTCAGTCCTATCTGACCCACATGAAGTGTCTGGAGAACGTCGGCATGCTGTCCACCACCCCGATCGAGTTTGAGGGTCACCAGATCGTGCCGATCCAGTTCCTCAAGGCGCTGCTGCCCGATCCGGCAACGCTCGGTCCGCGCACCAAGGGCAAGACCAACATCGGCTGCATCTTCACCGGCAAGAAGGACGGCAAGGAAAAGACCGCCTATATCTACAACGTCTGCGACCACGAGGAGTGTTACCGCGAGGTCGGCTCGCAGGCCATCAGCTACACCACCGGCGTTCCGGCGATGATCGGCGCGGCGATGCTGCTGACCGGCAAGTGGAACAAGCCGGGCGTGTACACGGTCGAGGAGTTTGATCCCGATCCGTACATGGAGGCGCTGAACAAGTGGGGTCTGCCGTGGCAGATTAACGACAAGCCGGTACTGGTGGACTGATATGAAATTTACTGAGCTTCCTACGCCCTGCTACCTGCTCGATGAAAACCGTTTGGTGCAGAATCTGGCCGTCCTGCGGGACGTTGCCAGACGCACCGGCGCGAAGATCCTGCTGGCGCAGAAGGCGTTCTCGATGTTTTCCGTGTACCCGCTGATTCGGGAGTATCTGGCGGGCACAACGGCCTCCGGTCTGTACGAGGCACGGCTCGGCCATGAGGAATTCGGCGGCGAGACCCATGTTTACGCACCGGCCTACGCGGAGGGCGAGTTCCGCGAGCTTCTGGAGTACGCCGACCACATTGTGTTCAACTCGTTCACGCAGTGGAAGGCCTACGGCAGCCTTGCCCGCGCGGCAGGGAAGAGCTGCGGCCTGCGGCTCAATCCGGAGTGCTCCACGCAGCCGAGCGACCACGCGATGTACGACCCGTGCGGTCCGGATTCGCGCCTTGGCATTACGATAGAGAATTTTCAGCCGGAGCTGCTCGACGGCATTGAGGGCTTCCATTTCCACACGCTCTGCGAGCAGAATTCGGACGATCTGGTGCGGACTGTCGCTGCATTTGAGCAGAATTTCGGTCAGTATATGGATGGCCTGAAATGGATCAACCTCGGCGGCGGCCACCATATCACCCGCGCGGATTACGATGTGGAAACGCTGGTGCACTGCATTGATTATCTGCAGAAAAAGTACAAGGTGCAGGTTTATCTGGAGCCGGGCGAGGCCGTTGTGCTGAATGCGGGCTATCTGGTCGCCACCGTGCTTGAGGTGATGCACAACCACAAGGACATTGCGATTCTGGATACCTCGGCGGCGTGCCATATGCCGGACGTGCTCGAGGTGCCGTACCGTCCGCCGGTGTACCGCGGCGGCGAGCCGGGGAAGAAGGCGTTCACCTATCTGCTGACCGGCCGCTCCTGCCTCGCAGGCGACGTCATCGGTGAGTATTCGTTCGATGTGGCGCTCGGCGCCGGTGAGCAGGTCGTGTTCGAGGACATGGCGCTCTACACCATGGTCAAGACCAATACGTTTAACGGTATGCCGCTGCCGCTCATCGCGGTAAGACGCGCCGACGGCACGGATGAGGTTGTGCGTATGTTTGGGTATGAGGAGTTCAAGCGGAGACTTTCCTGATGGAGACGAGGAGATCGGCTCGGCTGCCAAAGTATGATTACGGAAAGCAGGGCGTCTATTTTGTGACGCTCTGCACGCAGGATCGTGCGTGTATTTTGTGGAATGACACGGATATATGCTACCCCGTAGAGGCGAACATTGTTCGCCTGCCTGCGGATGTACCGCTGTCTGCGATTGGACATTTGGTGCAAGCGGGAATCAACAATATTCCACTGCATTATCCGAATATTTCCGTGGATATTGCGGCGATTATGCCAAACCATGTACATCTGCTGCTATGCGTTAGCTCGCTGTTCGGGCGCACACTGTGCGCCCCTACGGTGGAGACGGAAGCGCCGGGGATAAACGTAGGGGCGAACAGTGTTCGCCCACATCCGGCAAAAGGCATCGACCGGTCCGGGCGCACACTGTGCGCCCCTACGATTTCGCGTGTGATAAAACAATTAAAGGAATTCGTAACGAAACAGGTTGGGTATTCCATATGGCAGCGGTCGTTTTATGACCATGTCATTCGGGATGATGCGGATTACGCCGTGAAATACAATTATATTTTGGATAATCCACGCAGATGGGCAGAGGACGAATATTATTCCAAGCGGTAAGACAGAGATTGGGTAGTTTACCATCGGCACAAACCCTGCCGTAGGGGCGAACAGTGTTCGCCCGTGAAGCGTAAAATACAGCGTGGCGTGGGAGCACACTGTGCTCCCCTACGGTTAGACAATTTGCAGTCGGTAAATCGTAGGGGCGAACAGTGTTCGCCCAAGGACCGTAAAGTGCGGTATAACGTAGTAGCGCATACCGATTGGCAAATACGTCATATCCCTTGACAAACCCGAATTTAACAGCTATACTATTAAAGTTAATAGCACAAATGCAGTGAAAAAGAGGAGTATTTTTCCTTTGCGCGTTTAGAGAGGGTGCGGTCGGTGCAAGCACCTCGGCGGGGAAGAAGAAGGTCGCTTTGGAGCAGAACAGCCGAATGTTCGTTAAGCTGTTCCGTCTAACCCGCGTTACGGGGCAACGAGTGCGCGTCTTTACGCGAATTCAGGTGGTACCACGGAGCATACTTCGTCCTGTTGTCGGGAGGAGTATGCTCTTTTTTGTTTGCACAGAGGTATCCCGCATGTATATCGTAAATCAAATTGAAGGAGATAGATCAATGAGCGAACTGCCTAAGACCTACGACCCGAAATCGGTCGAGGACAAGCTGTACAAGTTCTGGGTCGATTCCGGCTTCTTCCACGCCGAGGTCAATCCGGACAAGAAACCGTACACCATCGTTATTCCGCCTCCGAATGTTACCGGCCAGCTGCACATGGGCCACGCATTCGACGAGACCCTGCAGGATATCCTCATTCGCACCAAGCGCATGCAGGGATATGAGGCACTGTGGATGCCGGGCACCGACCACGCCGGTATCGCAACCCAGATCAAAGTAGAGGAGAACCTCCGCAAGGAGGAGGGCCTGACCCGTTACGACCTCGGCCGTGAGGAGTTCCTGAAGCGCGTCTGGGCGTGGAAGGACAAGTTCGGCAGCCGCATTATCAGCCAGCTCAAAAAGCTCGGCACCTCCTGCGACTGGGAGCGCGAGCGCTTCACCATGGACGAGGGCTGCTCCAAGGCGGTCCGCGAGGTATTTGTAAACCTGTACAACAAGGGCCTTATCTACAAGGGCCACCGCATCATCAACTGGTGCCCGCACTGCGCGACTGCGCTGTCCGACGCTGAGGTTGAGTACGAAACCCAGCCGGGCAAGCTGTGGCACATCCGCTATCCGCTGGCGGACGGCTCGGGCGATCTGGTCGTTGCGACTACCCGTCCGGAGACCTTCATGGGCGATACCGGCGTTGCCGTCAACCCGAACGACGAGCGCTACAAGCACCTCATCGGCAAGACCTGCATCCTCCCGATCATGAACCGCGAGATCCCGATCTTCGGTGACGAGTACGTTGACATGGAGTTCGGCACCGGCTGCGTCAAGGTTACGCCGTGCCACGACCCGAACGACTTCGAGATGGGCCAGCGCCACAACCTCGAGCAGATCCTCGTGTTCAACGAGGACGCGACCGTCAACGCAAACGGCGGCAAGTACGAGGGTATGGACCGCTACGAGTGCCGCAAGGCGGTTGTTAAGGACCTCGAGGAAGGCGGCTGGCTGGTCAAGATCGAGGACCACGAGCACAACGTCGGCACCTGCTACCGCTGCGGTACGACCGTTGAGCCGATGACCTCGGCGCAGTGGTTCGTCAAGATGGCGCCGCTCGCCAAGCCCGCTATGGACGTTGTAAACGAGGGCAAGACCAAGTTCGTGCCCGACCGTTTCTCCAAGACCTACCTGCGCTGGATGGAAAACGTACACGACTGGTGTATCTCCCGTCAGCTGTGGTGGGGTCACCGCATTCCGGCGTTCTACTGCGACGACTGCGGTGAGATGACCGTCTCCAAGACCGACGTATGCACCTGCCCGAAGTGCGGCAGCAAGAACATCCGTCAGGAGGAGGACGTTCTCGATACCTGGTTCTCCTCTGCGCTGTGGCCGTTCTCCACGCTCGGCTGGCCGGACAAGACCAAGGAGCTTGACTATTTCTACCCGACCTCTACGCTCGTTACCGGCTATGATATTATCTTCTTCTGGGTTGCCCGCATGATCTTCTCCGGTGTGGAGCACATGGGCGAGACCCCGTTCAAGACGGTTTATATCCACGGTCTGGTGCGCGACGCGCAGGGCCGCAAGATGTCCAAATCGCTCGGCAACGGCATCGACCCGCTGGAGGTCATCGACCAGTACGGCGCGGATGCGCTGCGCTTCACCCTCGCAACGGGCAACAGCCCCGGAAACGATATGCGCTTCTCGGACGAGCGCGTACAGGCTTCCCGCAACTTCTGCAACAAGATCTGGAACGCATCCCGCTTTATCCAGATGAACCTGACCATCGACAAGGACAAGGCAGTCGAGCTGCCGAGCGACCTTGCCATCGAGGACAAGTGGATCATCAGCAAGTTCAACACGCTGGTAGCCGACGTTACCCGCAACATCGACCAGTACGAGCTGGGTCTGGCAGCTGCCAAGCTGAACGACTTCATCTGGGAGAACTTCTGCGACTGGTATATCGAAATTGCAAAGACCCGTCTGCAGACCGGCGACGAGAATGTACAGAAGGTGCTGTGCTATGTGCTGAGCGGCGCAATGCAGCTGCTGCACCCGTTCATGCCGTTCATCACCGAGACCATCTGGCAGGCGCTGCCGCATGAGGGTCCGTCCGTTATGGTATCCGCATGGCCGGAGTACAAGGACGAGCTGCACTTTGCCGCTGAGGAGGCACAGATGGAGAGCCTGATGGACGCTGTCCGCGCCATCCGCAACCGCCGTGCCGAGATGAACGTACCGCCCTCCAAGAAGGCCAAGGTGCTCATCCTGACCGAAAAGAAGGACACCTTCTCCGCAGGCGCAGGCTTCTTCCCGAAGCTGGCTTACGCTTCCGAGATTGAACTCATCGACGCGGTTCCGGCGGATGCTGCCAAGATGGCATCCGTAGTCACCGGCGACGCACAGATCTATATGCCGATGGGCGACCTCATCGACTTCGAGGCCGAGCGGGCCCGTCTCGGCAAGGAGAAGAGCAAGGTCGAGGCCGACATTGACTTCGTTATGAAGAAGCTGAACAACCCGAAGTTTGTCGATAAGGCACCCGAGAAGGTTGTTGCAGCCGAGCGCGAAAAGGCCGAAAAGCTGCGCGAGCACCTCGCAAAGCTGGAAGAGTCGATTGCAGCGCTGAATTAAACGATGAAAAAGAGTGGAGTTTCTCCACTCTTTTTTCTTAAGGCAATACCGCATAATTGAACAAGAGTGATTTGCGAGTAAATTTTGC
>ERZ773228.4684-NODE-4684-length-10038-cov-11.856756_pt1 | contig 10038 bp, 7 predicted proteins | sample MGYA00580524_ERZ773228 | MGnify/ENA primary metagenome ERZ773228 (study PRJEB29015, sample SAMEA2737768) | human gut metagenome | biome: human gut; feature: human-associated habitat; material: faeces | place: China | collected 2012 ...
CAGCTGCCGGAGCGGTGCTTAAGCCGCAAGGCGGGAATTGTGCGGTGTTGCCTCAAGACCGCTCCCTACAAAGCAAGGTATCATGTGCACCAAACAGAAAAACAACCGGTGGAACAGTCAGACCTCTGGCCGCCGCAGAGAAGCGCTGCCAATGCATAAAACATGCCGCCGCGCAGCTATACTACCCCTACACAACACCAACTCAACAATAAAAACGACAAAACAGACTGCAGAAGACCGTGCTTTTTGATTGACAAAACAAGCGCGGCGTGATAGGATGATAGCTGTACATTGCTCTGTATTTTTAACGTTGAACAGATGCTAAAAACTTGTGCAATGGCAACACGGAAAAGTAGGAGAACATAGCATGAGACGGACTTTGGCAGCGCCGGGCCTTGCAGCTGTGCTGGGTATGGCATTGCTGCTGACCGCCTGCGGTAAAACAAACGCACATAACAATACGGCAGGCGAAACGGTCAGCACGGCACTGTTTGACTTTTCCATTACGGATGTCAGCCTGGTGGAAAGCTACCCCGGCATTGATATCCCGGATGGCGAATGCCTGGTGCGCATGCGCCTGAACATCAAGAACACCAGCAGCCAGACCTACACGATGTTCCTGCAGGATTTCCAGATCCAGTGGGGCGAGGGCGACAACGATTACGGCACCTGCCTGAACGCAGTGGATGATACCATGATGCCGTATGCCTATGAGCTGACCCCAGGCCAGGAGCGCAGCGACTGGCTGATGGCTGAAATCCCCGATGGCAGCACCAGCTGCACCATTGCGTATCAGGAATACAAGACCGACGGAAGCAAAGGCGATGCCTACTTTGTGGAGGCAGCTCTGTGAGCCAGCAGTCGCGCATTCTTGCAGGGGTGTTTTGTTCCGGTATGGCGGCGGCGTTGATTGCTATGGCGGCACTGCAGCTGCCCAGCTGGCTGCAGCAGCGCAAGATGGTAAGGGAAAGCCCGCCGGTGGTGCAGACTGCAGAACCAGAGCAGACGCCGGAGCCGCAGGTTACCGCGGCCCCCACCGTGCAGCCCGCCGTTACCCCGGAACCGCGGGATTTTACCGCACTGCTGGAGCGTAACCCCGAAGTGATTGGCTGGATCAAGATCGACGATACCGATGTTGACCTGCCGGTGATGCAAAGAGAAGGGGACAACAGCTACTACTTAAAGCACGACCTGGATGGCAACTGGGATGACCTGGGCCTGCCATACCTGGATTATGAGTGCGACATCCAGCAAAGCCGCCATTTGATCCTGTACGGCCACAACATGGGCGTAGGGGATACGGTGCGGTTTTCCAGCCTGCAAAATTACCGCAAGCCGGAATATTATCAGGAACACCCGGTCATTGAGCTGGACAGCCTGAACGGTGGCCAGTACTACAAGATCGTGGCAGTTTATGCAATTACCACGCGCGAAAGCGATGGCGATGTGTTCCACTTTAACCAGTATGTGAACTTTGCCGATGATGCGGCAGAGCAGGAATACCTGGATGAAGTGGCCAAGCGCGCGTTTTATACCACGGGCGATTATGCCCGCGCAGACGAACGGCTTTTGACATTGTGTACCTGTACCTATGAAATGTCGGATGCCCGCCTGCTGATTATGGCACGCCCGCTGCGGGACGGGGAAACGCTGACGGCGGATGAAGTTACCGTCAATCCTGACCCGCTGCTGCCAGCCCGCTGGCCGGCCGGGGCGTAAAATCTTTATTTGAATTCTGGGCACAAAGGCAACAGCAATCCGTACCTTTGCGTTTGGGATATAATTTTGGAAAGGGAGTAAAAATTATGCAAAAGACGAGCAGGTTTTCGCGTCTGCTTACGCTGGTTACGGCTGTTGCCTTGGCAGTTTGTCTGCCTGTATCGGCGTATGCAGAAACCGAGACCACCGAGGAAGCTGCTGCACCCGCAGTAGTGGAGGAGGCTACACAGGACAACACCGCTGATGAAGCTGCAAGCGAAGACAGCGCTTCCTGTGTGCGCGTGGTGGATGTTACCATTTTTATGGACACCACCAAGGGCCATTTCGAGAGCGATCCCGACAATGTTGCACTGACTTATCTGAACCGTGCCGAGTTTGAGGAGACTCCGATCACTCTGCCCACCGTTATCGCAAACGAGGGCTGGGAGTTCAAGGGCTGGGACGTTTGGGGCAAAGAGCACTTTGTCCTGGGCGCCGATGCTACTGAACTGGGCACCAGCGGCCTTGGTGCATTCCCGGTTGGCAGCCTGGTAGGCGGTATCTACCTGTACCCCATCTTTATGGAAGCTCCGAAGCCGGTAGAGCCGACCGCTACCCCGGTAGAGCCGACCGCTACTCCGGTTGAGCCGACTGCTACCCCGGTTGAGCCGACTGCTACTCCGGTGGAGCCGACTGCCACTCCGGCAGAGCCGACTGCCACTCCGGCAGAGCCGACCGCTACCCCGGCAGAGCCGACTGCCACCCCGACCGAGCCGACCGCTACCCCGGTCGTGACCCCGACCACCCCGGTTATCCCGGAGACCACTCCGACCAATACTCCGGCTGAGAAACCCAATACCCCGGACAATACTCCGACCAACACCCCGGATGTTACCAAGTCCAACACCCCCGCTGATAACTCCAGCAAGATCATCCCGCAGACCGGCGTTTCCAGCACCAACAGCAACTCTGTTGCAGGTCTGGCCATCGTTCTGGTTGCCGCACTGGGCGGCGCTGCCGCTTACCTGTTCATCAACCGCAAGAAGCTGAACTGATAAGTGTAAAGTGATAGAGCTTTGAATTGTTTAAAAACAGCCTTCGGCATTTGCCGAAGGCTGTTTTTGTGGTAGTGCCCCAAATGGGAATTCTTTGGCTGGTGGGATAGGGAATAGACGAAGTGATTTGATTTTGAGATGTTGGATCTTTGCAAACTTTCGGAACGGTCAATACCGTTCCCCACAGAGCATTTGATGATGGGCGGAAAACCATAAAATGGCTGGTAGGACCGGGGTCACCCGACCCCGCCGAAACCCACCCGGAGCGAACAATAAAAATGGGCGATGTGCCTTGCCCAAAGTAGAGGGGCGATGCCCCACAACGGGCCGGATATCTCACCCCGAAATATCACAAACACCCGCGGGTGCATAAAAAACCTCTGTTACAGATACACCCTAAGCTTGGAACGGGAAAACACCCCTCCAGCCTCACCTGCAATGACAGCTCCCCTCCAGGGGAACCAAGCATAGACTTAGAGTAAGATTGCATCTCCAAGCAGCGCTTGATACATTATGGAATATAAGGCCGCGGCGGGGTCAGGTGACCCCGTCCTATCGCATCGTGTTTTTTCGGCGGGCAGAGAGTTGGCCGCCCTACCGTGCGGTGTTTGCCAATGCCGTACTTGAAAAATCCACCAAAAACGAAAAACGCCCGGATTCTTACAAATCAGGGCGCTAATCTTGAAGGTAGAGATATAAAGATCCGGATGATACAGTTTGCACGGAGCACAGAGATTTCATTAACATGGGATAGCCCAAATTAAAAAGTGCGCACAGCGAATGATTTTATGGTAAAATCGGTATTTCTTTTTGGATCTTGATTTTTTCCAAAATTAGAGATTATAGCAGAGCAAAACATCTTAAGACTGACGAACCGAATCATACTTGGAATCACCCAGAGCTTTGAGATAGGCATCGTAAGCCGCTTCCAACGAGGAAAATTGTTCTCCGTTTTTCAAAATCTGTTTATACTGGTTCGGCGTAAGTGATTCCGAAACGGTGACGTAGTTCTTGCCGTTTCGCTTGCCGGTCGTGGTTTCGGAAACATAATATTTCCCATCGCCGGTTTGAATAATTACGGGAATTTTATGTCCGTCCCCGACTTTGTCAGTGTTCAGAGATGTCCAGAAAAGGTAGCGATTTGCTTCTTGTCCGTCTTTTCCGTTGCCGAGGTAAGCCCATGTGCAATCAGGCTGCTGCAGAAGACTGTTGTCCAGCTTTTCAATCGCTGCGGTAATGGCCGGAACATAGCTCGAATCTGAACATCTGGAGTCAAACTCAAAGTTTGTGTTGTTTTTCATGCTGCCGTTTTTCCAAAAATCTGTTTCATATAGAAGCGAGAAGAAATCAGTCACATCTGTGTTAAACGGGTATTTAGGTACAGCTGGGGCGGCTTTTCCGCTCCAAGTGAAAATGATACCGTGGTCCTCATTATACGACACAACACAGGTTCCGTTTGGCGCGGCAACGCCTTTCCAATTATCCGTGTCTCCTTGGTTTTTATAATGGACAATACCGCCGATATTCACAGGATCCAGCGATTGCCAGTCGGCCTGCTTCTGCTTTAGGTCGACAGTCACGGTGGCATCCGGATTCCCGAGCAGAGCCTCCGCGGAAACCTGTGCATAAGCGGAACGAACATTTGCAAGGTCTGCTGCTTCCCTGACTTTTTCAAGCTTTGACGCAAATACCGGAATTGCAATTGCAATCAATATGGCAATGATTGCAATGACAATCAGCATTTCCATCAGTGTAAATCCATTTTTAGCTTGCTTCTTAGCTTGCTTCATTATATTCCCTGCTTTATCTTTGATGGAACAAATACATAATGAAAATAAACGCCGGAGCTAATCATTGATGGTCTCCATAATATCGCCCAAATGACAAGCCCTTGCTTCGCAGATACGTAGAAAAATATCTATCGTAATATGGATACTTCTAAAGTTTATCAGACTGTTACCGAAAAGTAAAGTAACCGGAAGGCGTTCTGTGAAAAACAGATTTCATTTTTGCAATAAGAGTTAGCGTTAAATCATAATAAAGGGTAAAGGACCTGAAGAACCTAAAACTTAATAAAAAAAACCGGACACCAGTCAAGATACATGTTGTATCAAAAATGGTGTCCGGTTATGGTGCGCGGTACAGGACTCGAACCTGTGACCTCCTGCACGTCAAGCAGATGCTCTACCAGCTGAGCTAACCGCGCATGTCCTTGCGACTTGTATACTATACCAAATCCAAGCAGAAAAAGCAAGCCCTTTTTTCGAAAAAAATGAAAAAATTCAGAAAACACATAAAATAGAACGCACCACCGCAAAAGAAATTTGCAAATGCGGAAGGGCTTTTCCTTGCCGCATACACGGCTTTGTGGTATACTGATACAGTTAAATGGGGATAGTGCACCCTTTTGCCGGTGCGGCGTTTCCTGAATAGATTCAAACACAGGGAAAGGGGATACTATGCGGGTTTTGGGCATCGACCCCGGCTATGCGATCGTGGGCTGGGGCGTTGTGGAATATGCAGGCAACCGTTTTGCGCCCATCGCTTACGGCGCAGTGTGTACCGATAAGGACACGCCGTTTGAACAGCGCCTGATTGAAATTTATGACGGCATCAAGGATATCTGTACCCGCTATCAGCCGGAAGCACTCTCCATTGAAAAGCTGTACTACCAGCATAACCAGACGACCGTCATCGGCGTGGCGGAAGCCCGCGGGGTGATTTTGCTGGCTGCCGCGCAGTGCGGCGTACCAATTTATGAGTACACCCCCATGCAGGTCAAGCAGGCTGTGACCGGGTATGGCAAGGCGGTAAAAAAGCAGATCCAGGAAATGACCCGCATCATGCTGCACCTGCAAACCATCCCCAAGCCGGACGATACAGCGGATGCCCTGGCCATGGCCGTAGCGCACTGTCACTGCTCCCGCAGCCGCCTGATGGGCACCGCCCCAAGATAAGGGCCGCAGGGCAAATAGCCCAGCGCACGGCAACATAGAATCATAATGGTGTAAGCGCATATTTTAGATATATCTTGGATAAGAAATAGGAACGAACGATGATTTATTCGCTGACCGGAAAAATCTTAAAGAAAACACTGGATACCGTGGTCATCAGCTGCGCTGGTGTGGGCTATGCGGTGCAGGTGCCCTTAACCACAGCCGAAAGCCTGCCCGCCCCCGGGCGGGAAGGCACGGTGTATACTGTGATGAACGTGACCGAAAACGATGTTTCGCTGTACGGCTTTGCCACCGAGGAGCAGCGCAGCTGCTTCAAGATGCTGACCAGCGTGAGCGGCGTTGGCCCCAAGGCCGGGCTGGCCATTTTGTCCATCATGACGCCGGAGCGTGTGGCACTGGCGGCGTCCAGCGGGGACCACAAGGCGTTTACCAAGGCGAACGGCGTTGGCCCCAAGCTGGCCCAGCGTATTGCTCTGGAACTGAAAGACAAAGTGGGCAAGGGCCTGGCGGATGGCACTGGCTTTGGCGGCGGGGCCGCCGCAGCAGCGCCGGCTCCGTCCAGCGCACCCGCCCAGGCTGTGGCCGCGCTGGTGGCGCTGGGGTACAACACCTCGGATGCTGCTGCGGCTGTGGCCCGCATTGACGAAACCCTGCCAGTGCAGGATATTATCAAAATTGCACTGCGCGGGCTTTCGCGTGCGTAAAGGAGTGACCTGAATGAGCCAAAATACGGAATATACGGTGGATCCCAGCCGCCTGGTCAGCCCGGACGCCGCCCCGGCCGATGCCGCCGAGGAAGTCAGCCTGCGCCCCAAAACGCTGGATGATTATATCGGTCAGGAAAAGGCCAAAAACAATCTGCGCATTTACCTGCGCGCCGCCCAGCAGCGCGGGGAACCGATGGACCATATTCTGCTGTACGGCCCGCCGGGCCTTGGCAAAACAACGTTGGCCGGCATTGTGGCGCAGGAGATGGGCGTGCAGATCCGCATTACCTCCGGCCCGGCCATCGAAAAGCCCGGCGATCTTGCCGCTCTGCTGACCAATTTGCAGGAGGGTGATATCCTGTTCATTGATGAGATCCATCGCCTTTCCCGCCAGGTGGAAGAAGTGTTGTACCCCGCACTGGAGGATTACGCGCTGGATATCATGATCGGCAAGGGCCCCAGCGCCCAAAGCATCCGCATCAACCTGCCGCGGTTCACCCTGGTGGGCGCAACCACCCGCGCGGGCCAGCTGACCGGGCCCCTGCGTGACCGCTTTGGCATTCTGCTCAAGCTGGAACCCTACAGCCCGGATGAACTGGCTACCATCATCATGCGCAGCGCGGGCATTTTGAATATCCCCATCGACCGCCCCGGTGCGCTGGAGCTGGCCAAATGCGCCCGCGGCACCCCGCGTATTGCAAACCGCCTGCTCAAGCGCGTGCGTGACTTTGCCACCGTGGAGGGCGATGGGGCAATCGATGGCCCCACTGCTGTGGCAGCCCGCCGCCAGATGGATATTGACGAGCTGGGCCTGGATGAACTGGACCGCAGCGTGCTGCGTGCCATCATTGAGCTGTACGGCGGCGGTCCGGTGGGCCTGGATACCCTGGCGGCCAACCTTGGTGAGGAAAGTGTAACACTGGAAGATGTGTGCGAACCCTACCTGATGCAGATGGGTATGCTGACCCGCACCCCCCGCGGCCGCTGCGTGACCCGCCTGGCCTATGAGCATCTGAACATGCCCATCCCCAAACACCTGCGCGCCGAAGACGCCGACGAGGTGGATGGGCAGCAGAGAATGTATTAAACAGGTAGGAGTTAGGAGTTTTTTGGCAGGGCAGGGCCGCAGGCCTTATTTTGAGCGGTGCGCAGCACCGCGGTCCACCAAAATTATTCTTTATTCATTATAGTTCAATGTGTTGACTTTGATAGATGGAAAGGACTTGACGATATGGGTAAATTGTTTGGTACCGATGGTGTCCGCGGTGTGGCGGGCAAAGACCTGACTTGTGAATTGGCCCTGCAGATCGGCCGCGCAACTGCCGCAGAGCTGACCAGTCTGGACGGCCACCGTCCCCGTATTCTGATTGGCAAAGATACCCGTGTTTCCGGCGATATGCTGGAATGCACCCTGGCTGCCGGTTTGTGCAGCGTTGGCGCAGACGTTGACCTGCTGGGTGTGATCCCCACCCCCGGCGTGGCCTATCTGGTGCGCAAATACGGCGCAGACGCCGGTATTGTGATCTCCGCGTCCCACAACCCGATGGAGTTCAACGGCATCAAGATTTTCAAGGGCGATGGCTACAAGCTGCCCGATGAAGTAGAAAACCGCATTGAGGCTCATATCTTCAAAAACTGCGAGGATATCAAGATCTGTGATGGTGCCGAGATCGGCCGCGTTCACCGCCTGGATACCGCTGTGGATGACTATGTGGATGCTCTGGAGCAGCACATTGATGCAGATCTTTCCGGCCTGAATGTGCTGTTTGACTGCGCCAATGGTGCTTCTGCCAAGGTGGCGCAGAAACTGTTCCCCCGCCTGGGCTGCCAGTGCAGCTTTACCGGCACGCTGGATGACGGCGTTTCCGTCAACGATGGCTGCGGCTCCACCCACCTGGACCGGCTGGAAAAGAAGGTCGTGGAAGGCGGCTTTGACTGCGGCATTGCCTTTGACGGCGATGCAGACCGCTGCCTGGCCTGCGATGAAAAGGGCGCAGAGATCGACGGCGACAAGATCATTGCGTTGGTTGCCAAGGATATGAAAGACCGCGGCCGCCTGGACGGAAATACCGCCGTGGTGACGGTTATGTCCAACCTGGGCTTTATGAAGTATATGCAGTCCATTGGCATTGACACCGCCCGCACCGCTGTAGGCGACCGCTACGTGCTGGAAGAGATGCGCGCCCGCGGTTATGCCATCGGCGGCGAGCAGAGCGGCCATGTTATTTTCCTGCACCACTCCACCACCGGCGACGGCGAGTTGACCGCAGGCAAGCTGCTGAAGCTGCTGGCCCGCAAGCACCGCGAAGAGGGTACCAAGATGAGCGAGCTGAACGCCGTTTACACCAAGTTCCCGCAGGTGCTCATCAACCTGACTGCCGACAAGGAGCAGAAGCAGGCTTATAAAGAAGATGAATATATTGCCGGCTTTATTGAGAGCCAGCAGCAGAACCTGATGGGCATGGGCCGCGTGCTGGTGCGTGTTTCCGGCACCGAGCCCAAGATCCGCGTGATGGTGGAAGGCGAGGATATGGAAGCCATCCAGTCCAGCGCAGAGCGCATTGCCGATATGATCCGCCAGCGTATTCCGGGGGTGTGCTGATGCGCCCCGCCGATACCTGGGTCGATTACGAGCTGATCGACGCAACGAATCATAACCGCCTGGAACGCTGGGGCAAAACGCTGCTCATCCGCCCCGACCCGCAGATCATCTGGAAAAACGAGGAAGTCAGCCCCCTGTGGGCCAGGGCAGACGCCATCTATTACCGTTCCGCCAAGGGCGGCGGCCGGTGGGACTACCACAAAAAGCTGCCCCAGAAATGGAACATCAAATGGCAGGACCTGACGCTGATCGTCAGCCCCACCGGCTTTAAGCATACCGGCGTCTTCCCGGAGCAGGCTGTGAACTGGGCCTGGTACCAGGAAAAGATCAAGGCTGCCGACCGTCCCGTCAAGGTGCTCAACCTGTTCGGCTACACCGGCGGCGCAACACTGGCCTGCCTGGCCGCCGGTGCCAGCGTGACCCATGTGGATGCTTCCAAAGGCATGGTAGCCTGGGCACGGGAGAACGCCCAGGCCAGCAGCCTGGCCGACCGCCCCTGCCGCTGGATCGTGGATGACTGTGCCAAGTTTGTGCAGCGCGAGATCCGCCGCGGCAGCCGCTATGACGCCGTTATTATGGACCCGCCCAGCTATGGCCGCGGCCCCAACGGTGAGATCTGGAAGCTGGAAGATAACGTCTATGACCTCATCACCCTGACAGAACAGGTGCTCAGCGATAAGCCGCTGTTCTTTGCCATCAACTCCTACACCGAGGGCCTGAGCCCGGCGGTTATGGAGTATGTGCTCAAAACCACCCTCTGCCCCAAGGTGGGCGGCCACACCAGCTGCGATGAGATCGGCCTGCCCGTAACCGCCACCGGCGGCGTAGTGCCCTGCGGCGCTACCGCAGTGTGGGAAGAATGAGAGTTAGGAGTTAATTAGGAATTAGGAATGAGCAATTAAAATTGCAACGCTCCGTAGGGGCGCACATTGTGCGCCCGCTAACCTTGCAGGATTAACTTTAGGGCAACACCGCACAATTCCCGCCTAACGGCTTAAGCACCGCTCCGGCGGCTGCGG
>ERZ773228.4685-NODE-4685-length-10038-cov-3.690774_pt1 | contig 10038 bp, 11 predicted proteins | sample MGYA00580524_ERZ773228 | MGnify/ENA primary metagenome ERZ773228 (study PRJEB29015, sample SAMEA2737768) | human gut metagenome | biome: human gut; feature: human-associated habitat; material: faeces | place: China | collected 2012 ...
CAGTCGGAGATTGAACTCCCACTGAGAAATACTTGTTACTACTCACCACTTGCAGGACGCCACTGAAAAAGTGGTCGTAAAATCATATATCTGATATAATTAAGGTATCATAATTGTCGGAGGTTGAAATGTTATCATCCCAACTTAAACTTGGCCTTAGTTATTATTCAGATTTATATGACATGATTGTTCCAAAAGATCATATTCTAAGAAAAATCAGGGAATTGGTCGATTTTTCTTTTATATATGATGAATTAAAAAATAAATATTGCCTTGATAATGGACGTAATGCAAAAAACCCTATATTGCTATTTAAATATCTGCTTTTAAAATATCTTTATAACCTTTCTGATAATGGTGTTGTTGAAAGATCACGATATGATATGTCTTTTAAATATTTTCTGGAATTAACGCCAGAAGAAGAGGTTATCCATCCTAGTCTTTTAACCAAATTCAGAAAGCAGCGTTTAAAAGATGAAAATATACTTGATCTGCTCATAAATAAAAGTGTAGAACTTGCCATAAATCAAGGTGTTTTAAAAAGCAATACTATAATTGTTGACTCAACTCATACAGAAGCCCGTTATCATAAAACTACTCAGAGAGAAATGTTGAAAAAAGCCTCTACTTCTTTAAAAGCAGCTTTAAAAGATTCTGATAAAGACATTTATCTGCCAGATGAACCTGAAAAACGAGCTTCTTTAGATGAGTATAATGAATACTGTCATGCATTATTAAACACAGTTCAGGAAAGTCCGTATTCAGAACTGCCAACGATTAAAGAAGAATCTTCTATGTTATCCGAAATTTTGGATAATCAGATTGATTGTTATGATCAATCCATTGACCCGGATGCCCGGATTGGCCATAAAACGGTCAATTCTTCTTTTTACGGATACAAAACTCATTTGGCCATGACAGATGAACGGATTATCACAGCAGCAACAATCACATCCGGCGAAGCATTTGATGGTCAGGAACTTCCAGTACTGGTTCAAAAAAGTAAAGTAGCAGGTGCAACCGTTAATGAAGTAATAGCAGATACCGCATATTCCACACTGGAAAATTTAAAAGACGCACAAAGCAATGACTATAAATTAATTTCAAAGCTTAACCCGAGCATCATAAAAGGGACTCGTTCAGAGGACGGCTTTATCTTTAATAAAGATGCGGATACCATGCAGTGCCCAGCGGGGCATTTGGCTATAAAATATCGAATTGACAAACGTAGTAATCAGAAAAAGAATACACGTATCAAATATTTTTTCGATATTAATAAATGCCATGTCTGTCCTTATCGTAATGGCTGCTATAAAGAAAATGCAAAAACCAAAACGTATAGTATCACTATTAAATCGGATTATCATAAAAATCAAGAAGCGTTTCAAAAAACACAATATTTCAAGGAACGTTTCAAAACCCGCTATATGATAGAGGCAAAAAATAGTGAATTAAAAAATATACACGGATATAGTCGTTGTGATGCTGCTGGACTATCAAACATGCAACTTCAAGGAGCAGTATCAATATTTGCAGTCAATTTAAAACGAATTTTAAAACTAAAGGGAGAAGTCTGCCCAAATGAGGAAGAATAGGAAAATTCATCTCTCAAAAGGGGAGATTTTGCATCCCTCAAAACACTATTTTAGCAATATTTTATTATCAAGGAACATTTTTTCACATATTTGACGCCCTGCGATACTAAACTTACCACTTTTTCAGTGGCGTCCTATAGGTGATGGGATGAATTGCACATTCGAGCATGTCTGCTCAAATTCATAAAAAATCGCAAAAACACTTGTTCTGATACAATAAATATATTATAATAGAAAAAAGAACAATATGCTCTTGAAATTTGGACGGTCGAAATAAGCAATAAGTGAGTGTACATAATGAGTTTAGATAATAATTCTCATTCAGTGTTTTTGTTTGATTCTGGTTATGAAATATAGCAGAAAGATGCTGGACGATAAGATGTCAGAGAGAACAAAAGAAATCTTTGAAATATAGCACCTGTTGAAACAATCCATCAGTATATAGAGAGTCAGGGTGAGAAAGATAAACCGGGCAGTAAAAATAAGGATCTATCCAAATAAAGAACAGATAACCCAGATAGAGAAGACGATCGGCTGCAGTCGTTTTCTCTATAACCGGATGCTTGCGGATAAGATCCGTCATTATCAGGAAGAAAAAAAGATGCTGAAAAATACGCCGGCCGGATATAAAAAAGAATATCCATGGCTGAAAGAGGTAGATTCTCTTGCGCTGGCGAATGTACAGTTAAATCTGGAAGGGGCTTTCCGGAAATTTTTCCGGGAACCGGGAGTGGGATTTCCGCATTATAAATCAAAAAAACATTCGCGGAAATCCTATACAACGAATATGGTAAATGGGAATATCTGTCTGCAGGACAGGTTCCTGAAACTGCCAAAGATGCAGCCGGTAAAAATAAAACTCCACCGTATGATCCCGGAGGGATGGAAGCTGAAATCAGTGACTGTGAGCAGGGAACCGTCCGGAAAATATTTTGCCAGCCTGCTGTTCGACTGTGAAAACCAAACAGCGGAGAAAAGACAGGCGGAAAAATTCCTGGGGATGGATTTTGCCATGCATGGGATGTGTGTATTTTCTACCGGTGAAAGAGCCGGATATCCCATGTTTTACCGGAATGCAGAGAAAAAACTTGCCCGGGAACAGAGAAAACTTTCCAGATGTGAAAAGGGCAGCCGTAACTATCAGAAACAGAAGAAAAAGGTTGCTTTATATCATGAAAAGATAAAGAACCAGAGGAAGGATTTCCAGCATAAGCTCAGCCACAGCCTTGCAGAAGACTATGACGCAGTATGTGTGGAGGATCTGAACCTGAAGGGGATAGCCGGAGGCCTGCATTTCGGAAAAGGGATACAGGATAACGGATACGGTCAGTTCCTTTCCATGCTTGGATATAAGCTGGAAGAACGTGGAAAATATCTGATAAAAGTAGACAGATATTTTGCATCCAGTAAGATATGCAGCGTATGCGGACATAAGAAGAAAGAGCTGGCATTATCAGAACGGATATACCTATGCGAATGTGGAAACCGGATGGACCGGGATGTGAATGCGGCGGTCAATATTCTGAAAGAAGGAAAAAGAATATATAAAAAATGTGCATAATAGCACAGAAAAGATCCGTAACCGGATAAAAAAAGAACCGCGGGACACGCGGGGATAGCCTGTTTTAGCTTTGCCCTGAAGGGCAATCGAGCAGGAAGCCCCCACTTCAAAATCTGTAAGATTTAAGTGGTGGAAGCATGTCACGAGATTTGACATATTTTTCTATAAAAATAATCTTCACGTTACTTTTCCTGTTTTTTCCGCCAGAAAGAGAGTAAATTACCGCATTCCTTTTCTGATAAACAATAAATCAGTTATGGGATTATGAATAAGTAGTTCTGGGAGGAGAAGTCCACATCTATTGCGCCGCTTATTTTGGCAGAGCCTGACAGCGTCAAGCGGATATTCGGAATCCACATTTGCTACGCAGCTCTACATCGTAACTGCTTCCCTGATTCGGTTAAAAATACCCAACGTTTAGGCTGTATAAACTTTGGATATACTACACAATAAATAAAAAAATTTAAAAGTCATTTTCTATTGTTTCACGTGAAACATTATGTGGCAGTTTAAAAATAAAAGTGTTATAATGGTGTCCAATGAGTAAAAATCCTTTAAAAACTAATAAAGGAGGGGTAAAATGGGACGAATCATTGCAGTTGCCAATCAGAAAGGCGGGGTTGGAAAATCAACAACAGCAATTAATCTCTCGGCCTGCCTTGCTGAGAAGGGGAAAAAAGTTCTTGCTATTGACATTGATCCGCAGGGAAACACAACAAGCGGACTTGGTGCAGACAAGAATGCAGTAGAAAATACCCTTTATGAGCTGCTGCTTGGAGAAGCAGAGATCAAAGATACTATTATAAAAGATGTAGTAGAAAATGTTGATCTGATACCATCCAATATGAATCTTTCCGGTGCGGAGATCGAGTTGGTAGAACTTGAGGATAAGGAATATATCCTGAAAAAGATTACAGACAAACTGCGCAGGAGATATGATTACATAATTATGGATTGTCCGCCGTCACTGAGCATGCTGACAATTAATGCTCTGACAGCAGCAACATCTGTACTGGTGCCGATTCAGTGTGAATATTATGCATTGGAAGGTCTGTCACAGTTGATACATACAATCGAACTGGTAAGAGACCGACTGAATAAACGTCTGAAAATTGAGGGCGTAGTCTTTACCATGTATGATGCAAGAACAAATCTGTCACTTCAGGTTGTAGAGAATGTTAAAGAGAACCTGGATCAGAATATATACAAGACGATCATACCGAGAAATGTACGGCTCGCAGAGGCCCCCAGCTATGGAAAACCAATCAATCTGTATGACTCAAGATCTACAGGGGCAGAGAGCTATCGACTCCTGGCAGAGGAAGTCATCGGCAGGGAGGGCGAGTAATGGCTGGAAGAAAAACAGGCGGTCTTGGAAAAGGGTTGGATGCACTGATCCCTAATAAAGTCGGTGGCCCGGCAAATGAAACATCCAAAAAGACAAGATATGCTGTAAAAAAAGACAAGTCAGTATCAGAAAGAAAACCGGCGGCAGAGCGTCTTGTGAAAATTTCAAGTGTAGAGCCGAATCTGAATCAGCCGAGAAGGCATTTTGATGAGGATGCATTACTGGAACTTTCTGAATCTATCAAACAATATGGCGTGCTTCAGCCATTGCTTGTAACAGATAAAAATGGTTATTTCGAGATCATAGCAGGCGAACGTCGTTGGAGAGCTGCCAAGATGGCTGGTCTTAAGGAAGTTCCGGTTGTTGTAAAAGAATTTACAGACCAGGAGATTGTAGAGATTTCACTGATTGAGAATATTCAGCGGGAAGATCTGAATCCAATAGAGGAGGCTATGGCTTACAAACGGCTGATGGAAGAGTTTCACCTGAAACAGGATGAGATTGCAGACCGTGTAGCTAAGAGCAGAACGGCAGTTACCAATTCCATGAGACTTCTGAAGCTCACCTCTAAGGTACAAGAGATGGTGATTGCAGATATGATTTCAGCTGGACATGCAAGAGCTCTTCTTGGAATCTCCGATGAAACACTTCAGGAAAATACAGCAATGAAAGTTTTTGACGAAAAACTCAGCGTCCGCGATACGGAAAGACTTGTAAAAAATCTGGCTTCTCCTGCGAAAAAAACAAAAACAGAGAGAAATACAGCGGAAGATGCCATTTATGAGAGCCTGGAAGAAAAAATGAAAGGTATTATGGGAACAAAAGTATCCATTCAGCGGAAGAAAAATAATAAAGGTAAAATCGAAATTGAATATTATTCCAGAGATGAACTGGAGAGGATCATTGATCTGTTCGAATCTATTAAATAGGAGGCAGAATGAGCGGGATTTTTGAAAGCATAGGAATTGATTCAGGGATTGTGATCATTATTTTGCTGATCCTCACCATTATTCTTTTGATCAATGTGGTGAGCAGTAATATGCGTCTGAGCCGTCTGGAACGGAAGTACAAGCTGTTTATGAGAGGCGGAGATGCACAGTCGCTGGAAAAAGTTTTTGTAAGAAAATTTGCACAGATCGACCGGCTGTATGAGGCAAAGGAAGATCATGATCATGACATCAGCTTTATTAAAAAAAATCTGAATGTAATGTTCAGTAAATACGGTATTGAGAAGTATGATGCTTTTGATGATGTAGGAGGAAAACTCAGTTTTGCGCTGGCTCTTCTTGATAAGAACAACACAGGACTGATCCTGAATGCGGTTCACAGCCGTGACAACTGTTTCCTTTATTTAAAGGAAATCGTAAAGGGAGAATCTTACGTTGTACTTAGTCAGGAAGAAGTTGAGGCACTGAGAAAGGCAGTAAACTTCGGACTTGGCGAGATCGAGAAGGAATAATTAAATTTATAAAAATAAGAATATTTTTAATACAGGAGGAATATCATGTTAGACATTAAGTTTGTGAGAGAGAATCCGGAGGTTGTAAAACAGAACATCCGCAATAAGTTCCAGGACAGTAAACTGGAGCTGGTTGACAAGGTTCTCGAACTTGATAAAGAGAACAGAGAAATCAAACAGGAGGTTGAGGCTCTCCGTGCAGAGAGAAACAAGATCTCCAAACAGATCGGTGCTCTTATGGGTCAGGGAAAAAGAGAAGAGGCTGAAGAGGTTAAGAAACAGGTTGCTGCATCCGGAACCCGCATCGAGGAGCTTTCCCAGAGAGAAAAAGAGGTTGAGGAAGAGCTTCTGAAGGATATGATGGTTATCCCGAACATCATTGATCCTTCTGTACCGATCGGTAAAGATGACAGTCAGAACGTAGAGATCGAGAAATTCGGTGAGCCGGTTGTTCCGGATTTCGAAGTTCCGTATCACACAGATATCATGGAGAACTTTGACGGAATCGATCTTGACACCGCAACCGGGTTGCAGGATATTCACACGCGGATGCTTGTTGGCAAGATTGACAAGCTCCCAAACATTGATGCCCGCCTTGTCGCAGATAAGCGAAAGCTCATTGGCAAAAGCAATTTGTACATCGCGACTAGAGTTCTCCGTCAGTTTGCACATTTCTGCCGTGCGACAGTTCGTTTTGTGAAGCGTACCTTGTACAAATTGGGAATAGAACTCAAAGGCCTTATCGGTAGATTCAGGATTTAAACCGCCTATGACACGGTCATTATGTACCAATTCATAAATCACATTACCGGGTAATACGCGCTCCGGACAATAGGCAATATAAATCTTACCTTCCAGTTCCGGACGTTCATTAAAGATGATGCGTGCCATGGCCTCTGTGGTTCCTACGGGTGAAGTGGATTCTATTACATAAAGATCCCCTTCTTTCAGCAACGGCAATACCGCATGAGTAGCAGCTTCCACGTAACTCACATCAGGTTCATGGTTTCCCTTGAAAGGGGTAGGAACTACCATAAAATAAGCATCACTTACTTCTGGTGTAACCGAAGCCTTCAACATGCCAGTTTTCACTACTTCCTGTAACATTTTCTCCATACCAGGTTCAATGATGTGTAGATGTCCCGCATTAGTCATTTCCACTACATGGGGATTGATATCAACTCCCGTTATCTGAATGCCGTGCTTGGCAGCGATAATGGCTGTGGGCAAACCAATATAACCCAAGCCCATAAAACATGCTTTCATTCCCTATTGTTAAAAATTGTAATTATATTATATACGATCCTGTAAAGATCGGCCAGATACATTCACGCCGATTTCCCTACCGATGCTCTGGTTGACTTTCTTTCTATACTCTACTCCTACAAGGATAGGGCTCACGCTTATCACATTACCATTCTCGGGAGAGGAGCTTATGATCAGTTCGATGATGCAGGAGGCTTCCTCGCCAAGCTTTGGGGGCTCTATCTTGATTTGTTGAAGGATGCCGGCGAATGTTTGTCCGCACCGTTTCTCCCTTTTCAGTATCTCGTTCAATCGAGTGATACGCTCAAACAGCGTCGTGCCGGACGAGCCGCGTAAGTGCTTGATGAATGGGCGTAATCGGGTGTAGAAGTCTCTCTTCTCTGAATTTTCCTTGGTGACTTCCAGCTCATGCAGCAACATGGGGAGCACGACGTGATCCATCACATGATCCATATTCATGCAGTTTCTCATACGTCCGACATAATACTTTAATCTCTCCACATTGGGGATATATCGGTATAGAGACCATTCTTCATCGCTCAATTGTATATTGGTAAATGTCTTTTTTTCCTCAACTCTCATTTCTTTATTTATTTCCCGGATTTCCGAATAGGCACGGAATCATAACCGAATGCTTTTATTTATTCATGGTTTAATGTCTTCGCTCCGGTAGCTTCGCAATATCATTCGAATGAGAAAGCAATCTAAAGTATTCATTAAAAAAACTTTTTATTATATGAACGAACCGAATTTCCGCATCCGCCCCTACTCCAAAAGGGAGTTGGCGAAGCTCTATTTTCCTGATACAAATAACGAGGAATCTGCCATCGCAAACCTCCGTAACCTGATGAAGCATAACCCCGACCTGATCACCGAGTTGAAAAAAGCGTACTATAAGCCTCACAACAAAACGTTTACGCCTAAACAGACAGGCATCATCGTACAGTATCTCGGTGAACCGTAAGCGGGAACTGAAGCCGTTAGTTATTCACTAGGTATAGCCGCTAGTTATTCACTTGACAAGCCATTAGTTATTCACTTCGGAAACGCCTTAAACGAAACAACCGGAATGAAACCGAAAGCATCGGAAAGTGAGGTTTTCGACTTCCTTACTTTTGTATCAGTCAATGACATTGATAAAAATAACAGAGTATTCACTATTAAAATTTTAACATTATGGCACAGCCTTTTTATGCTAGAAAAATCGATTTGAACATTGGCCCTCGTAAGGGAGAAACTGTTTACAGTGCTCAAGCTTATTATTATGGTACAATCACTACCAAGCAGGTGGCTACCCAGATCGCACAAGAGTCGGCCTTGACACCGGCCGACGTGATCGGGGTCATCGAACGTCTCGCTTATTTCTGCCAAACCCACATGGCGCTTGGTTACAAGATCAAGCTGGACGGATTGGGCATCTTCTACAACGAGTTGCTCACCGAGAAAAGCGTAAGCACACCCAAGGAGGTGACAGCCAAGCTGGTGAAAAGTATCCGACCAGCGTTTAACGCCGAGTATACGATCCTTAACGGGACGTTCCGTTATGCGCTCCTGCCCGAGAAAACCAATTTGGTGAGAATCGACTTTAAGGGTGGGGTACCTATCGTAACTCCCGAGGAAGGGGACTCCGAAAGTCCCGACGAGATCTGATCTCCAAGAACTATACATTATTCACCCTCAAATTTGAACAGACATGAGCAATTCAAGTAAAATCGATTGGAAGAAAATAGTCCAAGCTATCGTACAGGCTATTATCGCAGCCTTAACGGCATTAGGTGTATCTTCCTGTGTTTCTCACTTCTAAATTCTAGTGACAATGACGCAAGAAACATTTCCCATGATTGTCGGCGGAGAAGAGACGCTCAACGAGCGTACCCTGCTGACGCAAGTGGAAAGCGGATTGATGATGAATGGGGCGGACTCTGTCCGCTTCATCGTCATACATTGCTCCGCTACCCAAAGTGACCGTGACTATACGGTGGAACAGCTTCACCGTGACCATAAGGTACGGGGATTCCGTACCATCGGCTATCATTTCTATATCCGCAGGAGTGGAATCGTGACACAGCATCGCCGACTGCTGGAAGTAGGTGCCCATGTCCGTGGACTCAATCGTTGCAGCATAGGTATTTGTTATGAAGGCGGATTGGATGAAAGCGGCAAAACCGCCGATACCCGTACCCCGGAACAGAAGGAGCGATTGAGGGAACTCCTGTGGAAACTCCACACGCTCTTTCCTCATGCGTTTATCGTGGGGCATCGTGACTTGCCCGGCGTAAAGAAAGCTTGTCCCTGCTTCTCGTGCGATGAATATCGTTACTTGTTCCATTAACTATCCCGGGAAATGTGTCGCTATGATGCCTTGCAACATTCGAGAGACATTTCCCGATATTCTTTTCTTCATAACACTTTCTTTCCAAAGCGTAAGGCTATGAATATCAGTTCCACAGAGTTGATAATAGCCGTTTTTCAGTAGCCACTCCGCCTTACCTCGAACCTCCGGACCATATGCACCGATCAAGGAAAGGAGATTCAATTGGAACCTCACGTTCATACCTTTCAATCGCCAATAATCTTTCTCATTCATATAGGTATATCGTTCGGGATGCGCCAGTACAGGTATATAGCCTTTTGCCTTGATCCGAAGCAGAATATTATTTAATCCCATCGGAGGATTAAAATAGGAAGTCTCCACTAGCAAATGTTTTTGAGCCTTGCCAATCGGCAACAAGTCTTCCGAGGCCAGTCGCTCCTCAAATAAGTTATCCAACCACTACTGTCCAAAGAAATTACCCCATAGGTTCAGTTG
>ERZ773228.4710-NODE-4710-length-9986-cov-2.700836_pt1 | contig 9986 bp, 7 predicted proteins | sample MGYA00580524_ERZ773228 | MGnify/ENA primary metagenome ERZ773228 (study PRJEB29015, sample SAMEA2737768) | human gut metagenome | biome: human gut; feature: human-associated habitat; material: faeces | place: China | collected 2012 ...
CACCGCAGGAGCCGCAGATATGCAGGCACGCATGGCAGTGATAGACTCCTTCAATATATCTTGCATTTTGCTTGGGAACAGTATTGCCGCAATCCTTGCAGACAACGGTATCCTCGCATCGGCATTTCAAGTGACCCGAATGGTACGCTTGGCCGCAGCAAACACAGAGTGATGGGCCTCCAATGACGAAATGACTGGGTGCGGCAGCGGTTTTTAGCATCGACAGATTCCCGTAGTAATTATAGTCGGGATATTGACGGCTGCCTTCGCCGCTGGTGCAGCACTCGTTCACATCCTCACGCTTCTTTTTCAGCACCCAACGATTTGGCACACCGAGGCAGGTCGCAATCGCTTTCTGTACGATACTGCGGTACAGATCCATTTGCTCCGACAAATCGCTCGGATAGAGCCTTGATTGAAACAGCGTTTGATCCTTGTAGAAAAACATCTGCCGTGACCGTCTCGGCGCACGGTAATAATGGTCTTTCACTTCCGGGTCAACCGTGAAGAAGATCATGCTCACATCGTCAGTCATATAGGACAGCGTACCGGCCTGATAGCTGCCGCTTTCGAGATTGTGGCAGGAAGTCCAGGTGTTGTCCTTGTTAGACATTTCGAGAAAATCACACGGGTGCAGAGATAACAGCGCCGTTTTGAGCATTTGCAGAGGATTCAGAGAATCGGAAAGCTGGGCAAATACCGCATTATAACGCTCATGCCCGTCCACACCGAAACTGCGGCACAGCTTGCCGATGATCCGGCTGGTTTTCTGTCCCTCGGCGCATTTTATACCGCCACGGGTACGGATGATCTCCAGCGTTTGCTCGGACAGCGTGCTGCTGTACTCGTTGACAGCGGCACGCAGAGCAATGCGGAAATCCTCCAAACGCTGTTCTTCATTGATCTGCTCGGCGGCAAGATCCTCCATAGTAAAAGCAATCTCGTCCACGACATCACGCTGAATACCGCGTCCCTCGTCAAAGGAAAACACGATTGCCTTTGCGTCCTCATCCCAATTCGGATGGCGGCGCAGCAATTCGAGCAATCCTGCTTTTTCTTGTGCCCATAAGTTCAGATTTGTCATAACGCCGGTTTCGCCAAAGGATTTTTCATACTTATACATGACCTCGTAAAAGGCCTTTTTTAATTCTTCCATTCGTTTCAGTCCTTTCCTAAATAGTATTTGCTTCAAATTCAACGCCGATAAAATCATCGGCAGTCAGAATATGCTTGCCGCTGTACCATTCGTCGCCGACGATCTGCTCAGCGGCCTCTTTGCTTTCTGCCGTCACATCGACCGTTCGTTTCAGCGTTTCGGTTATGGTGACCCTATATTTCTTTGCCATAGCATTTCCTCCGATCCGACAAGGGCGGAGAAGAAAAACTTCCTCTCCGCCCGTCATTCTATTGATTATTTACTCTCCGATCATACGGAAAAACTCTGCCGGAGACAGTACGGCAACGCCGAGCGCTTGCGCCTTGGCGAGCTTACTGCCGGCATTTTCGCCGCAGATCAGGTAGTCGGTATTCTTGGATACGGAGCTTCCGGCTTTCGCACCCAAAGAATATATCTTCGCATTGATGCCGTCACGGGTGTACGGCTCGACCTTGCCCGTAACCACAAGCGTTTTCCCCACAAAGGGGTTGTCCTGTACGACGGACATAGCGGTTTCTTTCTTTTCAATGTTTACCATAGGCTTTAATTCCTCCCATAAAATGCGGTTTTCTTCAACTGAAAACCATTCGTGAATGTTGTTATGCAGCGTTTCTCCGAAATCGGGAAGCTGCGTAAAATCATAGCCGGAATCGACCGCTACCTCAAAGGCACGGAGACTCTGATCGAAGCATCGACCGAGCGCAGCGCTGGCTGTGTTGCCGATCATCGGAATATCCATTGCGATAAGATAGCGTTCAAATGTGGTATTGCGGCTTTTTTGAATCGCATCCCACAACCGCTGCCAGGACCTTTCTCCGAAACCGTCCATACGGATGATCTCGTCCCGGTGATTATCCAGCCGGTAAATATCCGTAAAATCCTGAAGCCAGCCACGGGCAATGAATTGCTCCAGCGTCGCCTCTGACAGCCCATCAATGTCCATCGCTTTCTTTCCGACGAAGTGAACGAATTTCCTCAGATTCTGCGATGCACAATTCGGATTGTGGCAGAATAGTGTTTTCGTCAGCTTCTGCTCACCGTCGGTCCGCTTCTGTGTAGTATGGATCATCGTCTGATACCCACAGCAGGGGCAGAGAGACGGAACCAGCACTTCCATTGAAAAATCTCCACGGTCAAGGTTTTCTTCGACCTGAGGGATGATCATGTTCCGCTTACTCACCAGAATGCGGTTGCCCGGCATCAACTCAAGCCCCTCAATAAAAGAGAGGTTGTGCAGCGTTGCACGGGACACCTCGCATCCGTCGATCTCTACCGTGTCAAAAACAGCTACCGGAGAGATCTCACCGGAACGGGTCGGCGTCCACTCAATGTGGTCGAGCCTTGTTTCAAAGAGCTCGTCTTCAAACTTAAAGGCAAGACCATCCTTGAAATGGTGCCCTGTCCGTCCGCAGGTGCGGGAGTAGGAAATGGAGTCATAGGTCATGACCAGTCCGTCGATCGGCAGATCTTCCTCGGCCGCTTTGTCCCGCAGTACCTTAATGTGCAGATCCATCATATCGTTATTTGCCGTTGCAAACTGAATAGAGCGCACTCTGCCGAAGCCGAATTCAGTGAGCTTTGCCAGCTTCATGCGTTTGCTGTCCGTCTCGGCCTCGATCTCCGGCAGTCCCTCTATGACCGCAAAGGGCAAAAAGTGGACGCACCGCTTGGCGCATACCGCAGAATTGTAAGCACGGACGGAGCCAGCGGCAAGATTGCGGCTGTTTCGGTACGGCTTTCCCGTACTGTCAACCAGCTTTTGGCGCAGCCGTTCAAAGTCGTTACAGTGAATAAAACTCTCACCGGCAACGACCAGTCTTTCCTTGTACGGGATCTGCACCGGTATTCCTTCGATGGCTTCGGCGTTGTGGGTAATATCCTCACCGATGTCGCCGTCGCCCCGGGTAGAGAGCCGTTGCAGAAGGCCGCCCTCATAAATGATCTCGGTCGTCAGTCCGTCCAGCTTCAGTGAGAAATCCACTGTGCGGCCGTCCTGAAATGCAAGCAGCTCGCTTATCAGCTTTGTCTTATCCAGCGATAACAGCGGAATATCGTGCTTTGCCTGCGGCAGCCTCGACACAACGGGGTAGCCCACGGTCTGCGTCGGTGAATTGGACATCACCACGCCGGTTTCTTCCTCCAGTTCAGTCAGCTCATCAAAGAGCCGGTCATATACAGCGTCCGATACTGACGGAGCATTTTGGTTGTAATACTCGTCCCGATATGTATTGAGCCGGGCGGTCAGTTCACGCTGCCGTATCAATCTTTCTTTCATTCTATATCATCCTTTCTCGTTATGCTGCCCGTTCAAGAGCAGGTGCGTATAGCACATTTTCTTTCCAGCTTTCGATAAATCTCTTCACCTTGGGCGGCGGGACAACGTTGTTCTGGATCCTTGCCTGAATGACATCCCCATGCTTCACCTCTACCGTACAATACGGCTTTTTCGGTGCGGACGCTTTTCGGATGAAAAGGATCGTGGTATTATTTTTTACCACATCTTTCACATAGCGTCCGACACAGTGGTGCAGTTTATCGCCCTCCTGTGTGATCTCTTTTGCGGAATGCGGAGGAATAACAACAAACCCCATTTGGGTGTATCCGTAACGGTGCTGCAATCCCTCAAACATTTTGGCAATTCTCCGATCATACGCCTGCGACACATCATTTCGGGACATATCATTTACCCGGTCATGCTCCGCCTTCAAATCATTCGGAAACAGGACAAAGCTGCTTTTCATATCGTGCTCCAATAGTTCGCACATACAAAGGTAATCCTTATAGTCGGACATCATCTCACGCATGGAATAATAACCGGGGGCGTAATAAGAGGTCTTTCGGTGTGTGGCAAACTGTTCCGTAGCATACCGCATCAGCTTATGGGGCGTCATATAGCGCAAGGGAACCGTAATATACGCTTCCTCTCCGATGTCGTTTTTGCTGCACCATTTCATCAGTTCCAGATCCGGTCGGATATTATCCCGCAGAAATGCTTTGATCATCGTAAGCTGGTTCGGCCCGGGGTCGATTGTCTGCAAAAGCGGTATATATTTTTTACCGACACCCAAAACCTCTGTTACGGTTTTGCCCTTGCTGTTGAGCACGCTGTCGTCATAGTAACGAGCCCCCGCCTATATCGCCGTAAGCAACATAGGTTGCGAGACGATAGAGCTTCAGCTTTACCAAATACTCCAGCATAGGATAGCGTAAATACTTCTGCAGATACTGCCCGGCATACAAAGGCGTGGGATCTCCTGCATAATATTCCTTCAGTGCGGAATACTGCCACGGCGTTCCTTTCAGTTCACTGTCCAGATTCCGATGATAGAGATAACCGCAGCAGTCTGCCTCAAAATTGTAGTACCACCGGCTGAATACCGGCCTGTCGCCCGGATGCCACGGTGTAATGCGATCCCGGGAATAACCGTAATAGTAGCTTTCACTGGCTATGATCTTGCTGCCGTCCCATTGAAGAAACAACCGTGCGTTTTCATAAACATGAAACTCCGACGTGTCGCTTTTCGGATAACGGCGATAGGCTTTTACGAAACGAATGATCATTTCGTTGCTACCCAGCCGCTGAATAACCTGTGCAGTAGAACGGTCAACTATATATCCGCGGCGCCCACGGCTCTTAAAGGTGATTTTCCTCTTGCAGTGTGGGCAAACGCCTTCGCCGTTGTGCTTGGCTTCAGCGACCGATACATTATGCTTGCAGGCAGTACAGTATGCGTTTTTCGGCGCTTTTCCCTTGGCATAATCATAGAAGATATAATGCGGCAGGGTCTCTCTGTGCATAAAGCCTTTGATGTCCCTGGGTAATGCGCCTACCGGTTTCATCCGCTCGATAATCCTGCGCTGCTTTTTCAGTTCATTTTCCCGTTGCTTTTTCCGCAGCAGATCCAACTGAAACAGGCAGAGGCTTTCAAATCCTTTTTGCTTTTCGGACTGACAATATCTCGTGACCCGTCTCTCGTCGGCCTGGGAATAGAAAGAGCATTTGTCCCTGAAAAAGTAATCCTTTCCGAGGTTCTCAAACATAGACTGCTGCCAGCGTGTGCCTTTATCATCGGTGCATAAGGTGATATAGCCGCCTTTCTGCTGAAACATTGTCCAACGAGGGGTATGATTTCCGGCCAGCACACTTTCCTTTGCGTAGATATACAGTACCAGCGTGCGCTGATGGTCGATGTTTTTGATCGCCGTGCGCACCACATACTTCACCTGATCGGCACAGAAAATGCCGTTTTTCGGGTTAGGACTGTTGCTCGGTATTGCAAATTTGCGCAAGACTCTTTTATTCATCATGCGCCCACCTCAAACAAATTCATCTGCGTGCTATCGTTCGGGTGATCCTCTGCCGGCGGCTCCTTTAGGGGAGCCGACTTTTTCTTGTCGGCTTTCTTATTGGATCTCGGAGCCGGCTTTCCGGGATAGGGCTTCGGAACGAATTTTTCCTCCTTTTCCTTGTCTTCCTCTGCGTCCATATCCATAAAGTATTCTTCGGCCCAGAGATAGCACATATCATCTGGCACATCACAGCCATAACCGCCTGCGATCGGCTTTTCGTCGTTGTCCTTCATTTCCTGCTCGGCAAACTCCTTGGCTTTGCGGGTAATGTAACGGAAACAACGGATCATATTCTTGCGGGGGTGCATGACCTGCCGGGCAAACTCCGGTTCGCTGAGGCACTTAGTCTGAATATGCTCGGTCACGCATTGCTTCATATTGCGGCGGGTCAGTCGCTCGGCGTCATCACCGACACGCTTCATCGAAGCTATCATGACCTCATCATCACCCATAGCTACGGCGTTTTCCCAGGCAGCCTGTTCAGCTTCGGCTTTTTTGCGCTGTTTTTGCTCCCATTCGGCTTTGCGCTTGGCTTCGGCCTCCTCGTGAGCACGGCGCTTTTCGTCCTCGGCTGCAGTATCCTGCATTCGCTGAAGCACTTCCTGTGCAGCTTCGGCTTCCGCCTGCTGCCGCTGATCATCTCTTTGTTCCGCGATAGTCGCCAGATCGGCGCCTTTTTTCAATTCCGTATTGTTGGTATCAACACTCATAAAATGTTCCTCCTATAAAAATAGGGATACAGCGCAGTTTTACCCACGCTGTATCCCATTCTTGACCTATAGCCGTTTCCGGCTGTTCCTATTTCTTTGCGAGCATCGGAGAAAACTTCACCGGACAAAAACCGTCTGTGTCACGGTAGAAATAACGCCGTCCCGTGTCGTCATACAGTTCTATCACATCGGATGGGGCGACACTCCTGCCACGGTAATCCTTCGGCAGAACATCTCCGAAAAGCTCGGCAATGCGTGTGAGCCGCCCTGTATCACTCTCCGTTTCCTCACAATGCAGCATACCGTCATGTATCAGACTATATTGCGCCGCCGGCGGGTATTCGTGACCTGCTTTTTGCAGTTCTTTTATTCCGCCGAAGGCAAAGGGAATGACCTTGTAAAGACTGACCTCCAACTGGTATATCCGAAACCGTTGCTCCTGCCTTTGCGACAGCAACCGACCTTCAAACTCGTCGGAGCTTCTGACAAACAGAGAATACTCTTCCACCGTCAGTCCGAGATATTCGTGCAGCTCGCACGCACATTCAGTGCTTTCGTGCCACTGTGCAATATCATCGTCGATCGCATCAAAGTCACAAAGACCGTACATAAATCTTTGCCTGAAATTCTTCCTGCTATCCTCCTTTGCGTAGGCGTTTCGCTTTAAGGCAAGCTGCCAGTCGTCCACGCCCTTGTAATTCGGATTCCAGTTGAGTCCACGGCACACCATGCCGTATTTCCTTGCCAATTCGTGCAGCTTCAAGGCGCCCTTGCAGGCAGCCTCATTCCGGTATTTGTCCATATCCTCCGATTCAATGATCGTATGCGTGCCGTTCTCTGCCAGCTCTTTCAGTAGAAGCTCCAGCTGCGCCATATTGTTGACGCCGGCCGTAGCGGCAAAGGAACGGTTCATCAGATAATGGGCAATGTCGGCTTTCAAAAGCCCTTCCGTCACATAGACAACGCCTGCATTCGGATCACCGACAAAATGCGCCGGGCTTCCGGAGGAGGTGCCTTTCGGCTTACCGGCAGACGAAAACCAGATGTATTTGGCCCCGTCCTTTTCCGGCGGATCATCCTCATTCTTCAGCGGCACATCCAAACGGATCTGAAAGCCGCTGATAAGCCCTTGCCTTGTCCGTGCAGGGATCATAATGCCGGCGGTAAAGCTGGAGCTGGCAATCGTCCACTGACCGTCCTTTTGATAAAATCCCGGCACGCCATCCAGCTGATGCCCGTTTTGCAGAAGCCGGTTTGCCAATGAACGGCACATATAAAAGGGAGGCATGGTCTTGTAGCCCAACCTCTCGATCTGTTCGTCCGGCAAGCCTCTGACCGTTTGCAGATGCGCACGGTGCTCCTTGGATAGCGTCAGCATAGCAAGAAGTGCGGTATAGGTCTTATTGCGCACGGCAATGTCGGCAGCAGGCGCAGCTTCGACCGGCGTTTCCTTCGGCTTATCCGGGTACTTGACCGCATGATCCGAAAGGTTTACTCCGTTGAGCAGCGCATCGCTGATCTCCCGATAGGCAGTGCTCGTGCTGATGCTATGCACCTTTGCATATAAAGCCAGCATACCGCCGCTTTCATCGCAGTAATTGCACCGCCAGGTATCGGTCTGCGTGTTGATGTGCATTTTCCCTCGCTTGTCATTACAGATAGGACAATCCACATAAAGCCCTTGCGGGCTCGGCCGCCGTATCCGTAAGTGAAGCAGTTCCGCCACATCCGTTATGTCGAACGGAAAATCATGCGGCTGGCTCATGAACAAGCCTCCTTTCTAAAGAAATATCGGTGAATGTCAGCTTGCTCTCTGCATTTCATCCAAAGACGCCTGCATGATCGTAGCTGCCGCACGAAGAATGTTATCATTGCCGGAATAGCCGTTGATGTACCATTTCAGGCTCGCAGGGCGGCGGTCAGCCACTTGCGACATCGCCCAGCCCTTGCAGGTGCCGAGCGGCACGATCACATTGCCGGCCTCTTCGTAGGTCATCATAGAGCAGATCTCATCGACCGGCATATCCGAGGAATAAGTCGGCGCTGCCGTATCGGTATCGGCGGTTTCTTCCTCAACTTCTTCGCCCTCGGTTTCTTCCGTGACGGGAACAACAGATTCCATAACCTCTGCGGCAGGAACTTCTGCAACGGTTTCCTGAACAGCCAGGGCTTCCTGCGCAGGCTCGTTGTTCACTTCTGTAGCTACCTCAGCAACCGTAACCGGTGCTGCTGGGGTGACTTGCTCCGTCGTAGCGGTTTCCGCTACTGTCGTCTGCTCTTTGACGGTTTCGGCCGCTTTCTCTGCGCTCGCTGTAGGAGCGGCAGCAGAAAACTGTAAGCCAAAACCGGCGTCCGATAATGCCTGGTCGATGGCAGCGTGCTGCGCCGACTCAATATACAGACCGCCCAGAGTGGCTTTCGCCTCTCTTTGGGCAATGAAGCTGGATCTCGGCTGTGCGTCGTTCTTGTCGAAATACACACGGGCCTCGATGATCGCCAGCTGATCCGTAATCTTGAGGGAGGACAGCTTGATCCTGCCGTTCGGATATTTCAGGCGGAACCAGAGCTTTTTGTATTTGAGGTCAAGAACCTTTTCGCCCTTGGTCGTTCTGCGCAGAAATTTGAGCGGGTCAAAGCCCTGCACCTTGTTCAGTTCGGAAACCACAGGGACAGATTCATACATCGTTGCGCTTTGATTTGCATTCATACGGGAAATCTCCTTTCATAAATAAACACGAAGCACTCCTGCACTTTTCTGCAAGCCGCTTCGTATCAACTGACCTTTTTCAATTCATTTTGGCGGGTAAAGGCTTTCAGATATTTGCCGATACGCTCGCCAAGCTGCGTATTTCGTTTTCCGGTGGCCTTTTTGAGAATCGCCATGATCAGCGTTTTCTTCTGGCCGACCGGGATGACCTGCTCCTTCGCACGGGTGATCGCCGTGTAGACGATGTTCCGATTCAGCATAATGTAATGGCTGCGAAGAATAGGCATGATCACAATATCAAATTCCGAGCCCATCGCCTTATGTACGGTAGTCGCATACGCCAGTTCCATATGGCCCATTTCTTCCATACCGTATTCGGCAATGCGGTCGCCGGAAAATTCGATCGTCACAACCATTTCGTTCTTTGCATTGCGCCCCATTTTGCGAATGTAGCCGATGTCACCGTTGGATGCCTTCGCATTGTTTTTTGTCTGCATCACCTTGTCGCCCACACGGAAGTAGTGGCTGCCGACCTTCAGATCGGCAAACTCGTCCCTCGCCGGATTGACAAGCTCTCGGATAGCGGCGTTAAGCTGCTCGACCGAGGCCGGCCCTTCCGAACGGAACGGAGAGAGTATCTGCACCTTTTCGATTCCGTGCAAAGCGACCTGTTCACAGAAGATCCTGCAGATCAGGTCAGCGGCTTCCTCCTGTGTCTGGCACTTGACAAACTGAAAATCCTCGCCGTACTGAAGGTCGATGTTGGCCTCATTGATGCGCTTTGCATTGTAGGCAATGAGGCTGCCTTTTTTCTGACGGAAGATCTCATTGAGTACCGTAACGGGGATAAGTCCGCTGTCGATCAGCTCACGGAAGACATCGCCGGCGCCCACGCTTTGCAGCTGGTCCGCATCACCGGTCAGGATAACTCTCGTACCCATACGGACACGGCTGAAGAATTGCCTTGCCAGCCACATATCGATCATGGAGCTTTCGTCCACGATGATGAGGTCGGCGTCAAGCGGTTCTTTTTGCTTATCCTTTTGGATCGGTCCACTGTCGC
>ERZ773228.4721-NODE-4721-length-9963-cov-4.656136_pt1 | contig 9963 bp, 9 predicted proteins | sample MGYA00580524_ERZ773228 | MGnify/ENA primary metagenome ERZ773228 (study PRJEB29015, sample SAMEA2737768) | human gut metagenome | biome: human gut; feature: human-associated habitat; material: faeces | place: China | collected 2012 ...
GGGCAAGACCGATCTGCACAATGCCGAAGCCCAGCAGAATGGCACCAATCGCCTTGATGGCGCTGAACACAAAATCGCTGAGGGCATTGATGGTCGCCAGCGGGTCGTTGGCGGCAAAGGCGGGCATTGCCATGGTAAAGGCAAGGGCAGCCGTGGTGGCAGTGACCAGATAGATGCGTTTGATTTTGCGCTGGCGGGCATCGTTTCGGTCGGGCGTATTATAGGTTTCTTTCTTGTTCATCGTGAATTTCCTCCATGATTTTTTGAATTTCATCGTACATTACACCGGTGATCACGGGCTCGGTCAGCCCGGTCACAACATCGGGCGATATGGTCTGTGCGGTTTTCGTATAGTCGTCCGGCATACGGTAAGGGGCGGCTCCGCCGTCCGGGGTGAGATTTACATTGGGATGGCGCATCAAATCAAACTTGCGGTCTATGACCGGCGGTTCGCTGCGCAGCAGTACCAGACAATCCCCATCATCCATGCGGCGGATCTCATCCGGGCTGCAAAGGTCGCGGGCGGCAAGCTGATAGCTGTCACTGCTGGAACCGCGGCTGCCGCGCCCGATGCTTTGGCTTTTGGTGCGTTCGGTCATCTTGCCGATGTACTTGGAAAGCCATTCAAAGGTGGCATATTCGTTGCCGCCGAGGTATATCAGGCTATCGCAGTTGCCGATCATGCCCTCCCAATCATCCTTGTACAGGCTTTGAATCTGGCTTTTGGACTGCAAAATAATATCACAGCTGATATTGCGGCTGCGGCATACAGCCAGAATATTCTTGAAATTGGCAGGCAAGGCGACATTGGCAAACTCGTCCATCATAAATCGCACATGGACCGGCAGTGCGCCGTCAAACTTCGGCTCGGAATCCGCCAGCCGGAAAAGCTGGTCAAAAAGCTGGGTGTACAGCATCGTGATGAGGAAGTTATAGGTTTTGTCATTGTCCGGGATGACACAGAAAATCACACGCTTTTCCAGCCCCAGATGCGGCAGAAACATGGTGTCGGTGTTGGTCATTTCGGCAAACTGCGCGGTGTTGAACATATACAGGTTGGCGGAAGCGGTGATCAGCACAGATTGCAGCGTTTTGGTGGAGCCCAGCTTAAAGCTGTTGAACTGCAGCACTGCCGGATGCAGCGGGTCGCGCTCCTGCAGCTCATTAAACAGCATTTCCAAGGGATTCGGTCCCATGTCGCCCTCTTCCATCTGACAGTTCTGGATCATGTACATCAGTGTGGAAAAGTTCTGCTCAGATACCGGCGCTTCGTAAATGAGATACAGGATCAGCGCGGAAATCAGCAGCACTGAGGCATCGTCCCAGAATTTATCGCCACCGCTGGCAGGCGCGTCCTTGGGCTTGGTGTTGTTGACGATGGCATACGCCAGTTTAACGGCATCTTCGTCGGAGTCGATGTAGTGCATGGGATTGTAGTGCCCTTTGAAATGCACAAGATCAATCACTGTGACCGGAATTCCCAGTGATTCATAAAACCCGCCAAGAGAGCGCACAAGCTCGCCCTTGGGGTCCAGAAACAGATAAGAGCCGCTGGCCTGCATGGCATTCGGCTTCACATAAAAACGGGTCTTGCCGCTGCCGGAGCCGCCGATGACCACCACATTCAAATTGTGCCGGTGAGCATGGCTGTCTGTGCTGAATCGGATATTCTGCGAGAAGATATAGTTCTGCACCTTATCCTTGCGATTTTGGTATTTTGCATTGAGTCGACGTATACTGCCCCAATGGGCAGAGCCGTGTTCCTCACCGGGGCGGCGGTCAGCCTGATCCAGCTTGTAGCAGTAAACAGCCAATGGATAAATGACAAGCACCGCCAGCAGAAATTTCGGGGTATTTGGGCACCAGTGCAATGCGGCAGGATTCTGCATTAGCTCTGACAGCAGCGCTGTGATTTCTGCAAGACCGTGCGCCTGTTCTGCCGCCTGTGCAAGTGCAGCCGCAAACCAGAGCAAAGGCAGCAACAGCAGCGCCCATAAAATCAGCTCGGTTTTATCGGTGCGGTTGGAGCGCATACGGTATCACCGTTCTTCCCGCTGCGGGGCAGGCTGACCGCGCTCCAGTTTCAGGCGCTTGCACACAGCATCCCCAAAGGTGACCGCCATTTCCCGCACTTTTTCCAGAGCTCTGCGTTCCTCGCCGTCCGGGATGTGTTCTCTCATGCCCTCCAGTGTTTGAAACGCATCCGGCGGCATCGGCAAGCCCAACCGTCCGCAGACTTCTACTGCCACTGCGGCGGCGGTCTGGCGCAGCAACTCGTTTTCCGAGATACTGGCATAGGCGGATTCGGCAGCTGCCATCACGATCTCCGCGGGCAGCCGCTGCAAAAGTTCTTGCGGGGGCATGGCGGCGCAGAATACCAGCTCCTGACACTCGGCATCATAGCAGAACCCTTCGACTTCGTTTTTCGGCAGAACCGGGATCGGTGAGATCTCGCGCATCACATCAATGGCTTTCTCGATTTGTTTCGTGCTTTCCACTGCGGCAATCGGGTACGGCTTGTTGCCGTAGGTCTGGGAAATATCAAACACCTTGGCAACGGAATAATATCCATTGCTGCGCACGATCTGCGCGATCCCTGTGCAGCCCTTGCTGACGCGCCGTCCGTACTTGCTCCACTCGTCTGCCGACATAACCGCGCAGGCCAGCGGATGGGCACGCAGAATCAGCGCTGTATTCCCGGCAGTGATGTGGCTGCCCAGCCTGCCGCGCTGGTAAAAATAGTTGGCAAGGGTCCGCCCACTGGCAAATACATCCTTCAGTGCTTCTTCCTGTGCAGCAAATGTTTCCTGTCGTTCTGCCAGCTTTTTTGCTTTCCATTCCTCGATATTGAAACCATCTTCGTACATCATCGGGCCTCCTTCGTAACCGCTTCTTTGATTCCTTTTTGCAGTGCCTTTTGCGTTTCGGATATTGCTTTGGCGACCGCACGGTAATGGTCAATCTTCATCCGCACCGAGGGGCGCTTATCATAAGTCATAGAGCCTTTCTCTGGCACCCGCAATTCTGGCCCTTGCGGATTGCGGGCGGGCGCTTTTTTTCGGTCGGTCAGTCCCTGCGTTTTCGGAATGTTGTAACCCATCTGCTCATAGATGCGGTTGAGCTTGCTGACATCCTCCGCCTTGAACATAATATCAACCTTTTCCCCTTGGGCAGCTTTATCCTTGATAACAGCAAAGAGTACGCCGTATTGCCTGGCGTACTCTTTGAATTGGGATACATCTTCAGTTTTGATGGGAATGACCTTCAGCTCCTTGTTTTCACGCAGAAGCCGGTCTAAGCTGGTTTTTCCTCGGACCTTCGGATTCTCTTTGGCATAGGCCAAAGCCAGTGCCAGAGAATTCTTAAAGCCGAGAGCCGTCAGCTTAATAGCCACCTCGGAAAACTGAAGCGCCTCTCGCGCCATCTGGTCGGCTGCTTCGCCGCTTGCACTCATCTTCCTTCACCTCGTTCCTTTCCTGTTGTGCGGCAAGCTCTGCCTGCCGCAGTTTCTCCTGCACCATGGCGGCATCTGCTTCAATGTCGGTGCAGATATAAAACTCATGGCGCAGGGCTTTGATTTGTTTGGTCAGCTTTTGAATTTGTTCCTCCCGCGCGGCGCGTTCCGGCTCTTGCTTTTGCCGGTACAAAACCTTGCGCTGACGGGCAAGCTGTTCGATTTGGTTTTCTAAATCGCTCTTGTGGGCCTGCACCTCGGCAAGGGTTTGCAGGCGGCGTTCCCACAAAAGATGTGTTTGCTGCTGATAGCGGTTGAATTTCTTGAAATCCTCGCGCAGCAGAAAATAGCAGCGTTTCGTGGCTTTGCCGTGGTAGGCTTTGCGCAGCAAGGCGCAGTAGCGATAATAGCAAGCCATAAACCCGGATACCTTGTGGTGCGGTTTGGATAGGCTGCTGCAGCATCGCATTCGTTTGCTCACGGGCGCAAGCTCCGGGGACAGCCACTGGGCAGGCTCCGGGGCGTGCTGCGCTTTATATTCCCGGCGCATATCCGCGGGCAGGTGCCGGAGCTGCCGGTAATAATCGCGCAGCGCCGATTCGGAATACCGTGCATCCAGCCGATCAATGCGCACACTGCGCTGCGCGCTTTGGTGCCGAACCGCCATGTGTTCTACACGCGGACCATATTTGACCATGTAGCCCATAGCCTGCAATTCGGCAATAAAACCATCAAAGGTGTCCGCAGCGGCCATGGCAAGCTCCACATCCTTGCGCACCATGCTGCGGATGGTCGGCTTGCCGGTTTTACCGCTTAGCCAATCGGCATAGCCTTGCCCTTTGCCGTTGGTTTCAATGACGGAGAGTCTGTTTTCCCGGCAGAGTTCATCCGAGGTTTTGCGGATGCCCTGATAGTAGGTGGCAAAGTCATTGCGGAACATTTTGCCGTCTATAAAGGAAACCGAATTGGTTACGATGTGGTTATGCAGATGTCCCTTGTCCAGATGGGTGGAAACGGTGCATTCAAAGCGGTCTGCCAGAAATCGGCGCGCAAACTCGCAGCCGATTTGATGCACCTGCTCCGGCGTAGCCTCACCGGGGGAAAAGCTCTGTATAATGTGGTAGGCCAGAATAGAGCCATCATCCACGGGCTGATTCAGGCGTTTCTTGGTGCGGTACATTCTGCGGCAAGCATCAGCCGGAGTACAATTGAAGCCTGTTACATATAGCTGATGCTCCGTTTTGTCCTGGTTCTGCGTGTAGGATAAAAGGCGATTCAGATCGTTCGCACCGAAGGTTTCCGTCTTTTGGGGGTTACTGGTATAGTCCAAACATCTTTGCAGATGATGCCTGACGGGCTTTATCTTGGTGTAAGCCATATCAGAGCGTGTCCTCCACATAATCCCATGTCTTTTCCAAAAGGTTCAGGGCTTTTTCTAATTGGTCAGTGGTAACCTTTCCGGTGGCATTGACCACATGGGCAATCTGATTGAGGTTATTGCCGTAGGCCGAAAGCTGTAGCAATACCTTTTTGTAGCTATCAGGCGGGCGAGGGTGAATCGTAATATTCATCAGCGCCAGTCGGATATACTTTTCGCGGCATAAACCGGCGAGTTTGGCGTTCTGTTCGAGTTGCATAAGTTCAGCATCGTTCAGATGAACGACAACTCGGTTGTTTCTTTTGCGAATAAAATAACCTCCTCCAAATAAACACAAAAAAGGTGCATCACGGCGATGCACCTTTGCGTTATCAGTCTGCCATAAGCAGTTTATAAGTCGGAACGAGAATTAAGTCATACCGTGCCTGTAAGTAGCACTTGTAGAACTGTTTCTGCAAATCGGAAATCACAGGCGTACTGTCAATAAACGCTGCGATTTTCATCATATCAATTTTCGGGAAGATTCGCTTTAGAGCGGCATTGCAATCCATGCTTTCGGCGCGGGTAATGAAGTCATAGTAATTGATTTTCCGGCCATTCTTCTTTATGGCAGAAGACGGGAATTGGAATACTCTCGCATGAAGTTCTGCTTCATTGGTAAGCACAGCTTGCATGACATTTTCATCTGCCTGTGGAAGTAAGCAGCTACCGCAATCGAAAACAGGGGCAATTTCTGTTCTGTGGGTCTGGTCGTCGTAAAGAAATCCCCAGTTTCCATTGTGGCGGTCAAAATTTCCGAGCAGCGCATCCACAATAAAGACATTCCAGAAATGCTCCCGCAATTCTACCGGCGATACATATTGCTGCTTGTCAATGGTGTCCATCACATCTTCCAGTTCCGTGCCGCTGCCGTTGCTATCAGAGTCGAGAATTGTGTTTTTGATAGAGCAGAAGTCGAACAGGCGCTTGCTGCCTGTTGCAAAGTCCTTGCAGGCACAGACAACTTTTGTTTTGCCTTTAATAGAAAAGGTTCCAAGTTCGGTTTTCTGCGCGTTGATTCCAATTAGATTGAAGATGCTGCTTGCAAGGTGTTCACTAATGCTGCTATTGGTGTACGACAAGTTTGTGGGCTTTCGTTCCCCTGACGGGGGAAATTTCAGCATATAAATCCCGCCGCCATATTCAACGGCAATCTTGCTGCCGTTTGCTCCATTGTAAGCTCTACCGGGAACAATGGGGCAGTTTGTAAAATCAGTCATAGCTTTGCTCCATACAAGTATTTCTTTCGCAGGTAGTCTGCGTGTTCGTGGGTAATGCTTCTTTCATTGATTTCTGCCATGTTGATGCTGCCATAAAGTTCACCCCATAAACAGTCCAACAGGCTGCTGTGATTTTTGATTCCGCTTTTATACGCATCCAAGTCGTGCTGCAAATAGTCCGGCAAGCCATACTCGTAGGCGCGTTCACGTTCGGTTTGGCGGATGCCGTCCTCCGTCAACTGCTCCATAGAAACTCCCAACACCTGCGACAACTTATAGACCGTTTCGGCAGAGCATTTTTCGAGTTTTGTTTTTCCGCTGCAAATATCACTGAGCGTCGGGTGCGGAATTCCCGCTTGCACAGCAAGTTTATACTTTGTCATGCCGCGCTTGGCAAGTAAATCTTCTATAACCATTGTTTCCGCCTCCTTACTTATATTATATCGGTACGCCGAAACAATAGCAATAGCCAATTTTCAAAGTTCATAGAAATGCAAATATTTTCGCAGCGGGAAATTTATATTTCAGAAAGCGGAAGCAGGGGTCTTAGGGGCATTCCCCTAACAAGTGGGCGTTTGGTACACCAAATGCCGTGCTTGCTCGTACTGTTCCTGCGGAACAGTACGCCGTCTGCCAAAAGGTTTTGCGCACTGGTGACGTGCCGTATAGGTGTCGATTTTACCGCCCAGCTTGAAATTCGCAGCACGGTATTCGATGTTATATTCCGTGGCGACCACCTTCACACCGTGCTTCATAAGCTGTCTGAAAAACGAAAAAAGGTGTCCTTCGCTGCGGCTGATATGGCGCATCCGGCAGATATATACGGTGTCGATTTCGCCTTTGCGGATATGCCGCAGCATTTCCCGGTATCCGGGTCGCAGCAGCCATCCGCTATGCTCATCGGTGCTGCTGCCCACAACGGTGCAGCCATCAGCATGAGCCTGTAAGGCGCAAACTTTTATGCTGTCCATGGTTCCCACATAGTCGCCGGGAATTCTGGCATAAAGCCATACGCGGCAGGGACTAAGTTCTTTTTCCATAATTTTCTTGTTTCCCTTCAATATTAGATTCGTTTGGCGATTACAAGCAATCTGCCGTTATCGGTGATGTTGTCGCAGGTGGAAAGCGTGAGCAGCTTGTCACCGTACTCAGCAAAGATGCCTGTATCGTACAGCGCCCGCGCTTGGCAGATCGACACATAATCGGCAAATTCTTCCGGGGATGCTGCGTTCACAAACCGATAGAATGGGAACGCATCGGCGGCATCTGCCTGCACGGTCGTGTGGATCACGGCAAAAATTTCATAGGCACAGCTGCCCAGCGCGGTGTCGAACCAGACGGTTTTGTGTGCTTGCCAGAAATCTTTACTGCGGTACTTGGCAAGGTTTGCAAACATCGAACCGTCCTTCATGTTGTGACCGTAAATAATCAGGTTGTCGGACGGAGCAAGCGCATCGCAGTCTGCCTGCATAAAGGGGCAGCCGTAGTCCGTGTAGTTCTTTTCAAAGTCGTGCTTCAGGTAATAGTTGGGGTCTGTCGGTGTCTGCATCACAGGATAGTCGATGCTGGTGCCCTCGATTTGAATCCAGCCGACTATGTCAGGATTTTGCTGATACAGTTTCTCGCGCTCGGATAGAAGACTCCCTTCCCCGGTGAGTTCACCGGTATCAAAGTAAGAAGCAGAGGCTGCCAGCTGGCTGTATAGCGCTGCCTGCTGAGAGGACTGCCGAAAATACAGTGCCAGAATGCAAGAGCAAATGAGCAATGTGGTGCCCAATAAGCCAAACAGAAATGCGGTGATTTTTTGGTTCATGTTCAAACTCCATAAAAAATAAGGAGGCCCGCGAGGTCTCCCCAAAATTGCAAATTCGATCATTGTAGGAATCGCTCCTTAGTGTTCACTGTCCTCAGTTTCAGAGTCGCGCTCGGTGACAGCTTTGCTGTGGACACACTTGAAAATCAATACCGCCAACCCGGCAAGCGAAATACCGGCTACGGTCAGTAGCATCCCCACCTGGAAGGTATCGCCGGTCTGCGGAATAATTGGCTGCGGTGCCGGAGTCGGCGCAGGTGTGGCGCTGGGTGTCGGCTGCATGGGTTCCTCAGGATGCGGTGTTTCCTCCGGCTGTGGTGTTTCCTCCGGGATACGGGCATCCTTCATTACAACAGTCTGCACTTCGCCGGTGGGAAGAATTGTAAAGCGAATGCTCTCCGCAATGTCATATCCATCTGGTGCTGTGATTTCGGTCAGAGTGTAGTCACCGGCAGGCAGCTTTTCGATGTAGTGCGGTTTGTTGGAAGATACCCATCGGTCAATTTCCTTGCCGTCCTTGTCGGTAACGGTAAGCTCCGCGCCGGGCAGTTCCTCCATCGTGGTCAAATCTTTCTTGGAGATTTCCACCTTGATGGTGTCATCACGCATAATCACGGTTGCATCGTCCAGCAGTTTCCAATCATCCCACGTCCAGAACAGCAAGGACTTCTTGGTCAAATAGTAGACCTCGGCTTCCTGCAGGTTGCTGCCGTCCTCGTCCACCGTTTGCAGCAGGCGGAAGGTGATCTCATCCGCCAGCGCGTAGCCATCGGCTGGGCGGGTTTCGGTCAGGGTGTAGGCATCGCCCAGATGCAGCCCCGTCACCCGGTGGGGCGTGTCGGTAGATACCCAGCTTTCTACAACATTTCCGTCAGAGTCTTTAATGCTCAAAGTGGCACCGGGCAATTCTTTGTCATTGGTCAAATCGCGCTTGCTTACCCACATTTCGGTGGGTTTGTCGGTGCAGGTGCTTTCCAAAACCTGCACAGCTTGTCCATCGTAGGTAAAGGTGACTTCCATGGGTTCTTCGTTGACATAGTAACCCAGCGGGGCGCGGATTTCTTTGACGATATACTTGCCGCTGTTGGTGGTGGCATCCTTGTGGGTGCTGCTGCCGTACTGCTCGCCGCGGATGGGAATATCGCAATCGAAGTAGGTGTTGCCTTCAGCATTGGTTTCGGGGCTGGTGGCTACCAGCTCACCGGCTGCAAAAACAAGGTTGCCGTCCGCATCGTAAATATCATCGGCGGTGTACAGGTTGAACACCGCACCTGCAAGGTATTTGCCGCTTTCCAAGTCGGTTTTGTAGATGCCGACCTTTGCCTTTTCGCGCTCGTTATGGAATTCAACAGTGTCTGCCACAACGATTTCCTGCGTCTGGTTGTCCCACGCAAGGGTCACATCAAAGGCTGCATCCGTGCCTGCATAGCCATACGGCGGCTTGGTTTCCGTAATGTGATAGCTGCCCAGCGGCAGGGTCACGCTGACTTCACCGATGGTGCCATCGTGGATGACGCTCAGGAAATCATAAGTCGCCGCCGTGCGCGCAGGGGCAAAGACGGCAGTATCGGCGGTGCCGTCGCCTGTGGTTACGACTGCCACCACATCGCCCTTGGCGTACCAGAGGGTGCGGTTGCCGTAGTTGTCAAGCTGGCGATCCTGCGTGTAGATGTCCTCGGCTGCCGTGATGGTGTACTCGGCACCGGCCAGCGGGTGGGTTTCGTAGGTAAAGTTGCCGCTTTCTGCTTCGCCCGTCATCCACGGGTCAATGCTGCCCGGCTCAGACTGCCAGCCCGTCAGCACCTCGCCGGTCTTGCGGATGGTCAGCTTACCGAGAGTTTCATGGTTGGAATACTTTTCGCCAATTACCAGCGTGTCCATGCCGTTTTCGTTTTTATCGCCGGTTGCCTGATAAATGCGGTCGGTGGTGATGGTGAAGTCCACATAGAAACTGCCATCTGCATCATCGGCCAGAATCCCGTTTTCGTAGCCTGCAGTATCCTTCCATTCGTTGTAGAATCCGTTCGGGCCGGTGACTTCCACAATGCGATATTTACCC